>Ga0081455_10000849_pt1 | contig 39353 bp, 37 predicted proteins | sample TabmetS3T2R1_FD_70207 | JGI IMG/M metagenome (GOLD analysis project Ga0081455, IMG submission 70207) | Tabebuia heterophylla rhizosphere microbial communities from the University of Puerto Rico - S3T2R1 | ecosystem: Host-associated > Plants > Roots > Rhizosphere ... | reverse complement strand
GGGCCGACACCGGGCGTCAGTTCATCAACGCCGGCGTGATCGACGAGATCTCCGTGCACGTCGTGCCCGTGCTGTTCGGCAGCGGCACGCCGCTGTTCGGCAAGGGCGTGGACGAGCACATCACGCTCGAGTTCGTCGGCGCGAGCGAGACGGAGCACGCCAGGCACCTCCGCTACCGCGTCGTCCGCGAGGGCTGACCGATGGAGACCTGGGACGCGATCCGGGCGCGGCGGAACGTCCGCTCCTACGAGGACCGGCCGATCGCCCCCGAAGACCTGGACCGGATCCTCGAGGCCGCGCGGCGGTCGCCGTCGTCGACGAACCAGCAGGCCTGGGACTTCGTCGCCGTGACCGAGCGCGAACGGCTCCGGAACCTCGCCAAGGTATGGAGCTGGGCGTCGCACGTCGGGACCTCGGCCGCCACGATCGCGCTCGTCATGCCGGCATCCGGGGACGCCGAGGATCGCGAGACGTTTCAGTACGACCTCGGCCAGGCGACGATGTCGATCATGCTCGCGGCCGCGGACCTCGGGATCGGGAGCTGCCACGCCTCCGAAGGCGATCAGGCGCTCGCGCGCGAGCTGCTCGGGCTCCCCGAGGACCGGGAGTGCCCGGTGCTGATCTCGCTCGGCTACCCGGCCGACCGGCCGCTCGAGCCGATCGCGCGGCCGAGGCGTCGCCCGTTCGACGACGTCGTGCACCGCGAGCGCTGGTAGGGCTAGCGCGCGAACCGGCGGTCCGGCACGAACCACATCACCGCGACCGCGACGTACAGCGCGTAGGCGATCCAGGGGCTGACGAACGCGAGCGCGACCCCGGCCGCGTACATCACCAGCGACGCGTACCCCTTCAGGTCCGACCCGATCGCCCGCGCGAGGGTGGAGTCGGCCCCGTTCACCCGGATCAGCGATCGAACGAGGATGCTGTAGGCGACGGCCGCCACGATCGCCACGAGCCCGTAGCCGACCGCGGGCAGCGGGTGCTCGTACTCCTCGCGCACCCACACGGTCATCACGGGAACGAGCGACAGACAGAACAGCAGGAACAGGTTGGCCCACATCACCGCGCCGTTGATCCGTTCGGCCGCGCGCAGGAGATGGTGATGGTTGTTCCAGTAGATCGCGATCATCGTGAAGCTGAGCGCGTACACGATCAGCCCCGGGAGCAGGTCGTCGCGCACGTCGGCCCACCCGTGGCCCTCGGGCGCCTTCAGCGTGAGCGCCATGATCGTGATGATCACGGCGAACACGGCGTCGGAGAACGCCTCCAGTCGCTCCGTGCCGAGCTCGATCTCGCCTGGCCGGTCCGCCATGACGTGATGATAGGAGGCGCTCGGGGCTGGGGGCGCCGAACGGCGCGCTCTGCCATACGCTCCGCGCGTGGCCGAGCGGATCTGCCTGCGCTGCGACTGGACTGGCGGGACGGACGATGACTCGTGCCCGCGATGCGGGGCTCCCCTGTACGTCATGGATCGTTCGCAGCCGGCGCGGGCCCGGGCGGCCGAGGCCTCCGATCCACGGGACGCCCCCGTCGAGACGACCCGGCAGGTCGAGCCTCGCGAGGAGGGATCGCCTCCACCGGTCGGTCCGGCCGAGCGCGGCCGCTGGCGGGTCATCGTCCTGGCGATCGTCCTGACCGGTGCAGTGGCCTTCGGGCTGACCCGTGGCGGCGGGTCCGACCCGCAGCGGGCGCGGGACGGGAGAGGCCAGGCCCTCGCCGAGCCGAACGCCGCGAGCCCGGCCCCTCCCCTGGTCGTCCCGCGAACCTGCTCCGGCGGGCCCGCGCCGCCGATCCCCGAGCCGGCCGGGATCGTGCCCGCCCCCACCGCCGACTACGTGTTCCAGGGCTCGCTCGAGAGCAGCATCGGACACGCTCCCGATCTCGCCGGGGTCGGCGGCGGCAGCGGCATCTTCACCGTCGACGGCAGGACCGGGACGACGGTGCTGCGGTTCGCCGGCGGTCGGGGATTGAAGCTGACCCCGACCACGGGGGTCATCCCGAGCTCGACGTACACGATCGAGCTGCTGTTCCGGCTCGACTTCGTGTCCACGTACCGCAAGATCGTCGACTTCAAGGGCGGCTCCGACGACGGCGGCCTGTACGTGCTGGACGGATGCCTGACCTTCTTCCCGAAGACGCTCGACGCCTTCACACCGATCGCGGAGGACTCGTACGTGCAGGTCGTCCTCACGCGGGACGCATCCGGCGAGGTCGTGGGCTACGTCGACGGCGTGCGGCAGTTCGCGTTCGACGACCGGCGCGGGCTGGGGGAGGTGAGCCGCGACGAGATCCTGCGGTTCTTCGTCGACGACCGCACGACGACCGGGGAGCATTCGAGCGGCGCGGTCTCCCAGATCCGGCTGTTCGATCGGGCCTTCACGGCGAGCGAGGTCGCGGCGCTGGCCTGCACCGAGCTCGCCATCGCCGATGCCACCTCCTCGTGCCGAGACCCGGCCGGGGGATAACCCCACCCGAACACGCCGGGTGGCAGCATTGGGCTCGGGCACGGCCGTCCCTACGCTGCAAGCATGGAAACCACGATGACCCTGCCACCGCCTCCCGTTCCGGTTCGGAGCCCGAACCCCTTCGCCCGCGCGTTGCGGGCGCCGTTCGAGCTGCGGACCTGGAAGGAGACGGCGCACCTGCTCCTCAACCTGCCGGTCGGGACCGCGACCTTCACGGTGATCGTGACCGGGTTCGGGCTCGGCTTCGGCATGCTGATCACGCTGGTCGGCATCCCGATCCTGTTCGCGATGCTCTACGTCTCGCGCGCGATGGGCTGGTTCGAGCGCGGCCGCGCGAAGCTCCTGCTCGACCAGGAGGTCGCGCCTCCGTACCGGCCCGATCCCGAGAAGGACCGGTGGTGGCGCCAGCCGCTGTCACGCGCCACCGATCCCGCGTCGTGGGTCGAGATCGTGTACCACCTGCTGCTGCTCCCGATCGGCGTGTTCACGTTCACGGTGGCGTTCACGGTCTGGGTGCTGGGGCTCTCGCTCCTGTTCCTGCCGGTGTACGCCTGGGCGCTCCCCGGACAGGTGCACGTGTTCGACTCGTGGGTCAAGGTGTCGATCGACGCCACGCCCAAGCTCAACGTGGTGGGCGGACACGGCGGCTGGGTGATCGACACGCCGTTCGAGTACGCGGTCCTGGTCCTGATCGGCGCCGTCGTGGTCCTGCTGGCTCCGTGGGTGATCCGCGGGCTCGCCACCGCGAACCGCTACCTCGTGCGCGGGCTGATCGGCAAGGACCTGTCCGAACGGGTGCAGACCCTGACCGAGTCTCGGGCCGCGGTCGTCGACCTGGCGGCCGAGGACCGGCGACAGATCGAACGCGACCTGCACGACGGCGTGCAGCAGCGGCTGGTCTCGCTCGCGATGGACCTCGGGCGCGCGAAGGAAAAGCTGGACACCGATCCCGAGCAGGCCAAGGAGCTCGTGGGCGAGGCGCACGAGGAGGCCAAGCGCGCGATCACCGAGGTCCGCGACCTCGCCCGCGGGATCCACCCGGCCGTGCTCACCGACCGAGGGCTCGACGCCGCGCTGTCGGCGCTCGCTGCGCGGGCCACGGTGCCGGTCGACGTGCGGGTCGAGGTCGCCGAACGCCCACCGGCCTCGGTCGAGGCGGCCGCGTACTACGTCGTGAGCGAGGCGCTCACCAACGTGACCAAGCACGCCAGGGCGACGAGGGCGACCGTCACCGTTCGGCGGAGCGGGGACCGGCTCACGATCCAGGTGCAGGACGACGGCGTGGGCGGGGCCTCCGTGATCGACGGCTCCGGGCTCGCCGGCCTGCGGGACCGCGTGGGCGCGCTCGACGGGGAGCTGCACCTGCTCTCCCCCCAGGGTGGGCCGACCGTCCTGATGGTGGAGATCCCGTGCGCGTCGTGATCGCCGAGGACGGCGTGCTCCTGCGCGAGGGCCTCGCGCACCTGCTGGCCGACGAGGGGCACGAGGTGGCCGCGTCGGTGGGCGACGCGCTCGAGCTCGTCGAGACCGTGGAGCGCGAGCGGCCGGACGTCTGCATCATCGACGTTCGGATGCCGCCGACGTTCACGGACGAGGGGCTGCGCGCGGCGATCGAGATCCGCCAGCGTCGGCCCGAGACCCCCGTGCTGGTGCTCTCGCAGTACGTGGAGGAGCGCTACGCGACCGAGCTGCTCTCGGGCGAGACCAGCGGCGTCGGGTACCTGCTGAAGCAGCGGGTGGCCGACGTGCGCGAGTTCCTGGACGCGCTCGAACGCGTGGCCGGCGGCGGGACCGCGCTCGATCCCGAGGTGGTGTCGCAGCTCATCGCCCGCGCGCGCCGGCATCCGCGGGACGAGCTCACCGTTCGCGAGCGAGAGGTGCTGGCGCTGATGGCCGAGGGGCTGTCGAACGCGGGCATCGCGCAGCGTCTGGTCGTCACGGAGGGCGCGGTCGAGAAGCATGTCACGAGCATCCTGACCAAGCTCGGCCTGGAGCCCGCCGGGACCGACCATCGGCGCGTGCTCGCGGTGCTGAGGTACCTGGAGGACCGCGATCCGTAGGCTGTTCGTCAGACGCGCCCGATATCGGGCCGCTCGCAAGACCCGTCGGAGGGAGATCGATCATGAAGAGGCCCTGGGTCCGCACGGCCCTGATCATCTGCACGCTGACGCTCGTCGCGCTCACCGCCTGCTCGCGTGAGCGTTCCGGCGACGTGCATAACGGCGAGGGCAGCGCCGACGCGATCTCGGTCACGCTGCACGACGACGCGTTCGCGCCGGAGGTCCTGCGCCTGAAGGCCGGGACGGAGGTGGAGGTCGAGGTCCGCAACGACGGGAGCAACCAGCACAACTTCACGATCGACGACCTGGACCTGTCGACCGGCACCGTCGAGCCCGGCAACGTGGTCACCGCCTCCTTCACGGTGCCGAACGGCACCACCGGATATCACTGCACGTTCCATCCGGACATGACCGGGGACATCGTCGCCGGCTGATCACCGGGGGTCGACCGGTCCGATCACAGGGCCTTGCGCCGCTCCTCGACCGTTCGCTGGATCTCCTCGGCGACCTCCGGCATGCCCATCTCGAGCTGACGGAAGTTCGTCCCGAACATGTCGTAGAGCGTGATGGGCGAGGTCGCGACGACGTCCGCGACCCGGTGTCCGTCCCCCGTGAACGCCATCTCTCCGAAGAAGTCCCCGCTCCCGAGCGAGGCGATGACGGTGCCGCCGCGCACGACGTCCGCCGTGCCCTCGGCGATCACGAAGAAGTCGTAGCCGGACGCGCCCTCGGGGACCAGTCGCCGGCCCTCGTCCTCCGTGCGCACGTCGAGCCACGAGGACACCGTCTGCAGCTGCTCGTCGGTCAGGTCCGCGAACAGCGGGATCGCGCGCAGGTGGTCGGGTCGGGGATGCATCGCGGCTCCTTCCCATGACGTGGCGACGAGGTGGTCCGATGGTATCGCCCGCCCACGGGGTCGGAGCCGGCCCGCGAACGGCCCCTCGGCAACGGGACCTCCGACCCGGGGGTTGCCGCCCGCCTCCGGCGACGCTGTGGGTGACCGGACCCGGGCGTCCCGGGTCGGATCGGAGGCAACGATGTCCACCGACTTCGGAACCGCCTACCAGCAGGACGAGGCCTACAAGGCGGCGCTCAAGCGCGCCGAGATGCTGCAGGGCTACTACATCCACGTGCTGGTCTTCACCGTGGTGAACGCGGGCCTGTTCCTCATCAACCTGCTGACGCGGGGCGAGGACGGCACGTGGTGGTTCGTGTGGCCGCTCGCCGCGTGGGGCATCGCCCTGGCGATCAACACGCTGGTCGTGTTCGCCGGCGTCTTCACCGAGGGCTGGAAGCAGCGCAAGGCGGACGAGCTGTACCGGCGGAGCCGCCAGCACGCATAGGAGGTGACGACGGATGAGACCCGCAGTGCTCACCGAACACGAGAGGGACCTGCCACTGATCACGACGCCGAGGCCTGAGCCTCCGGCGATCGCCGGCACGGTCATGAGCATCACGACCTACCGGCGCAACGGCGAGGGGGTCGCGACGCCCGTCTGGTTCGTGCCCGAGGGCGGGCGATTCCTGGTGATGACCGACGAGCACTCCGGCAAGGTGAAGCGGATCCGTCGGGACCCGTTCGTCAGGATCGCCGCCTGCACCGCCCGCGGTCGCCTGAAGACCGAGCCGATCCCGGCCTACGCCGAGGTCCTGCCGGCGAGCGAGACCGAACGCGTCAAGCGGCTCATCGCGCGCCGGTACCGGGTCGCCCTGCTGTTCGTGCGGCCGATCCGGTGGCTCCAGGCCGCGTTCCGTCCCGGGGAGCGTGAGGAGACCGTGATCCTGGCGATCACGCCGGTGCCGCTCAGCAGGGCCGAGGCCGCATAAAGCTCGTCCGCGTACAGACTCGTCTCAGGGCGACCGAAAGGAGCGGCCGTGAGCGAGGACTGGGAACGCAAGTACGCGCGGATGGCCGACGAGGCCCGGCGCGAGGCGGACGACGCCGCGGGGCGAGCGCGGGCCGACGCCGAGCACGTCGAGGCCGAGACCCTGTCCGGTGAGGGCAAGGACGAGGCGTTGCGGCAGCAGGGGGTGATCTACGGCGGCCTGGTCGGGGTCGCCATCCTGATGATCCAGCCGTTCCTGGCCGAGACCGCGATCGACGTGTCGGCGAGGATCTCGGTCATCGCGTTCGCGGTGGCGATCCCGCTCCTCGCCGCGCTGGTCATGGTCAACCGGCAGGAGACGTTCCGCCGCCGGCGGACCAGCTCCGTGATGGTCGTCGTCGCGCAGTCGGTCGCCCAGGCGGCCGCCGTGGTGGGGATCGCGGCCGGGTTCTGGCACATCCACTGGGTCGCGGGCGTCTGCTTCATCGCGACCGCGGTGGTAGCGGTGGGCGTGCACTCGGCCGGCTGGTACCGGTTGGAGGTGAGCCGGGAGCCCGCGTCCTAGCCGGGGTCAGTCCTCGGCCAGGATCGCGTACAGCTTCTTGCGCGCGTCGGCCAGGATCTCGGCGGCCTGCTTGCGCTGCGCCTCGGTGCCGGTCCTCGCGACCTGCATCGCGGCGGCGGCCATCTGGAACCCGGCGTCGCGCAGCTGCCCGAGCCCCTCGCCCAGGGTCCCGAACTCCCATGGGTCCTGCTTGTCCCCGCGCTCGCGACGCTCCTCGAGCTCGGTACGACCGGCGTCGGTGATCGTGTACACGCGCTTGCCGTCGCGCTCCTCGCCCGTGACCAGCCCCTCGTCCTCGAGCAGCTGGAGCGTCGGGTAGATCGAGCCGGGGCTCGGTCGCCATGCGCCGCCGCTGCGCTCCTCGAGCTCGCGGATCAGGTCGTAGCCGTGCATCGGCTTGTCGGCCAGCAGCGTCAGGAGCGATGTCCGCACGTCCCCGCGCCGTGCCCGCCGGCCGCCCACGAACGGCGGACCCGCGAACCAGGCCTTCTCCCACTGCCCGCGCCGGCCCCAGGGCTGGTCGTGGTGCCGGCGGCCGTGCCCGTGATGCCCGTGATGCCCGTGGTCGTGCCCTCGGTCACCCATCCCGGATCCTCCTCGCCCTATCGGAAACCTATCGCGATGTATCGTAACAGGTCGTCGATCGAGCGCAGCCTCGGGTCACTCGAGATCGATCGCGTCCGGCTCGGTGTGCTTGAGCCAGGCCACCACGCCCACCGCGACCGGGGCGAGCAGGAGCACGACCATCGCGCCGAGGGTCCCCTTGGCGGCCCAGCCGGTCAGGCCGACGCCCAGACACAACGCCGCGCACACGACCAGGACGACGTCGACCGCCCGGTAGATCTCGGGCTGGTCGGACCGGATCTGCAGGGTCCACGTGATCAGCGCGACCGAGAGCAGCGCCGCGGCGAGCGAGCCCACCAGCAGCCACCGAACCGCGTCCGGCAACGAGCCCGACTCGTGCTCGATCGTGTTCAGCACCGCCGCGCCGCCGGCCGCGATCGCGACGACCAGCGGGAAGTGCAGGTTCAGCCACAGCTGCGTGCGCCTCGGCACCGGTGGGCGATGCGAGATCAGGTCGAAGTAGATCCACCACAGCCCGATCGCCACCACCACGCCGAGGATCCCGACCACGATGCCGTGGGCGTCGAGCGGATGCAGGTCGGCCATCCCGTTCACCGCGCCCACGATCACCTCGCCCAGCACGATGATCACGAACAGCCCCATGCGTTCGATCAGCGAGGGCGTGGTCGTGATGATCGCCTCGCCCTGCTGGGTCTCGGGCGGGGTCCACCGGTGCATCCCGATGACCCAGCCGGCCACCTGGGAGGCGAGCGCGATCGCCCACAGCCAGTACACGACCGGGCCCTCGAAGGCGACGCTCACCAGGAACAGGACCGTGGAGACCAGGTAGCCCGTCGAGTACGGCACCGAACCCGGCCGGTGCGACGGGTCGTGCAGGCCCGTTCGGAACCACAGCACCACCAGGATCAGGGTGTTCGCCGCGTAGGCCAGCGCGAACCCGTCCGTCCCGTCCCCCGGGACGTCCCCGATGAACACCGCCATGACCGCCACCGCCAGCATCTGCGCGAACGTGAAGATCCGGACGCTGACGTCGTTGGTGGTGTGGAGGTCGTAGTACAGGGTCCCGTTCAGCCACGAGGACCAGACGGCGTAGAACAGGAACACGAACCAGCCAACCCCGGCCCAGGTGGCGTGCGTCGCCAGGTGGTGCCCGAGCCGGGAGATGACGACGACGAAGACGAGGTCGAAGAAGACCTCGAGGAACGTGACCCGTCGTTCCAGCGCCCGGTCGGCGTACCGGCCCGGAGGCTGCCAGATGCGGCGGAACGTGGACGGGCCCGGCATGAGCCGAATCTAACGCCGCCCGCGCCCTCGGAACATCGCTTCGGCCGCCCACCGGTTGCCGAGGGCCGCGCCCGCAGGGATACACTCCCTCGCCGCCCTGAGCAGGCATTTCGGGGGGCGGGAGGAGGATCGGGTGCAGCGTCGGACCGGGCACGTCCTCGTCGTCGATGACGACGCGCTGAACCGACGGCTCCTGACGGCCACCCTGGCCCGCGAGGGCATCCGAACCACCACCGCCAACGACGGCGCCGAGGCCCTGTCGGCGATCAAGGAGGACCCGCCCGACGTCGTCCTGCTCGACATCGAGATGCCCGGGATCGACGGGTTCGAGGTGCTCGAACGGATCAAGACCGACGAGGCCACCCGGCACCTGCCGGTGATCATGATCTCGGGGCTGGACGACACGCAGAGCGTGGTCCGGTGCCTGGAGATCGGGGCCGACGACTTCCTCCCCAAGCCGTTCGACGCGGCGATCCTGCGCGCGCGGGTCAACGCCGGCCTGGACCGCAAGGCCCTGCACGACCTGGAGGCCGAGCGCGTCCGCGACATCTTCACGCGGTTCCTGCCCGAGCCGATGGTGGACGAGGTGCTGGCGCGCTCGAACGGCGACGCGCGGGTCCACCCCGAGCTGCTGACCGCGACGGTGCTGTTCGGCGACCTGCGCGGGTTCACGAGCTTCGCGGAGGGGCGCCCGGTCGAGGAGGTCATCGAGGCGATCAACACGTACCTCACGCTCATGACCGACGCCGTGCTCGATGCGGGCGGCACGCTGGTCGACTACATGGGCGACGGCATCATGGCCGCGTTCGGCGCGCCGGTGCCCGGCGAGGACCACGCGGACCTGGCGCTCGCCGCCGCTCGCGCGATGGCGGGCGAGCAGCTCGCGACGTTCAACGCGTGGCTCGCCGCGATGGCCGGCGTCACCGAGCCGATCCGGATGGGGATCGGGATCCATTCGGGGCCGGTCGTGTCCGGCAGCGTGGGGTCGCCGCGGCGTCTCGAGTACGCCGTGATCGGGGACACGACCAACACCGCGTCGCGGATCGAGGCCATGACCAAGGAGCTCGAGCACGCGGTCCTGTTCTCGGCCGACACGCGGGACGCGATGCGCGAGCCGCCGGCCGACGCGGTCTCGCTCGGGCCGGTCGAGATCAGGGGCAGGAGCGCGCCCGTCGAGCTGTGGGCGCTCGACGTCGAGGAGCCGCCGTGAGCACCCTCGACCACGAGATCCGAACGCTGCAGTCGCGCGTCGCCGAGCTCGAGGCGCACGAGGCAGGCCGCGAGCGCGCCGAGAAGGTCCAGGACGCCCTGTACCGGATCGCCGAGACGGCGGGCGCGGCCGAGGACATGCAGGACTTCTACCGGAAGATCCACGCGATCGTCGGCGAGCTGATGTATGCGGACAACATCTACATCGCCTTGTACGACGAGGAACGCAAGGCGATCAACTGGGCCTTCTACGTCGACGAGCTCGATAAGGACTGGCCAGATCCCCACGTGTGGGAACCGATCGGAACCGGACAGGCGCGCGGCACGACGGCCTACCTCTTGCGCACCGGTCGCCCGATGCTCCTCACGGCCGCCGATTGGCGCAAGCTGATCGCGAGAGGCGAGATCGACCTTATCGGCGAGGAGGCGGTGACCTGGTTGGGGGTCCCGCTCCAGTCCGAGGGCAAGACGATCGGTGCCTTCGTTGTCCAGAGCTACCGCGACGAACGCGCGCACACCCAGGCCGACCTCGAGCTCCTGACATTCGTCGGCCACCACATCGCATCGGCACTCGAGCGAACACGCCTGATCGACGAGACCCGTCAGCGCAACGCCGAGCTCTCGCTCATCAACGACGTGCAGCGCGGCCTGGCGATGAACCTCGACATGCAGGCGATGTACGACCTGGTCGGCGACCGGCTCCAGGAGATCTTCGACGCGCAGGTCGTCGACATCGCCGTGCTCGACGAGTCGGCCGGGACCCTGAGGTTCCCGTACACGATCGAGAAGGGCGTGAGGTTCCACGACGAGCCGATGGCCGTGTTCGGCTTCCGCAAGCACGTCTTGGAAACCAGGGAGCCTTTGCTCTTCGAGGCCACGACACCCGAGGTCCTGGTCGAGTACGACCAGCCCGCCGTTATCTCGGGTGAGCCCGCGCGGTCCGCCGTGTTCGTGCCACTGGTCGTCGGAGGCAGGGCGACCGGCGTGATCTCGCTCCAGAACGTCGACCGCGAGCACGCGTTCGATGACGCGGACCTGCGGCTCCTGTCGACGCTCGCGGGCAGCCTGAGCGTCGCGCTCGAGAACGCTCGCCTGTTCGAGGAGACGCGCCAGCGCAACGCCGAGCTCGCGCTGATCAACGACGTCCAGCGCGGCCTCGCCGAGAACCTCGAGATGCAGGCGATGTACGACCTCGTCGGCGACCGGCTCCACGAGATCTTCGACGCGCAGGTCGTCAACATCTCCGTCCTCGACGAGGGCCAGGGACTCGTCCAGTTCCCATACATCCTGGAGATGGGCGAGCGCCTCACCGCCGAGCCGACCGAACCCGTCGGCTTCCGCAAACACATCTTCGAAACGAGAGAACCGCTCCGGTTCGAGACCATCACGCCCGAGCTTCTCGAGGAGTACGGCCAGCCGCCCTTGCTCGTCGGAGAGCGACCGAAGTCGTCCGTGTGGGTGCCGCTCGTGGTCGGCGGGAGAGCGACCGGCATCATCTCTCTCCAGAGCATCGAGCGCGAGCGGGCGTTCAGCGAGGGCGACCAACGGCTCCTGACCACGCTCGCGGGCAGCCTGAGCGTCGCGCTCGAGAACGCGCGCCTGTTCGAGGAGACGCGACAGCGCAACGCCGAGCTCGCGCTGATCAACGACGTCCAGCGCGGCCTCGCGGAGAACCTCGAGATGCAGGCGATGTACGAGCTCGTCGGCGACCGCCTCGTCGAGATCTTCGATGCCCAAGTCGTGGACATCGGCATCGTCGATCGCGAGGCGGGGGTGCTCCACTACCCGTACACGCTGGAGCGCGGAGAGCGCTTCCCCGACGAGCCGACCCCGCTCGTCGCCGGGCCCGGCGCCCACGTCCTGGAGACGCGCGAGGCACTCCTGATCAACGACCGGTTCACGGAGCGGGTCGCGGAGTTCGGCGGTGGTTTCGTACAGGGCGAGCCGCCGAAGTCGGCCCTCTACGTTCCACTCGTGGTCGGCGGCGAATCGACCGGCCGGATCTCGCTGCAGAACCTCGACCGCGAGCACGCGTTCAGCGAGGCCGACGTCCGCCTCCTCACCACCATCGCGGCGAGCCTGAGTGTGGCACTCGAGAACGCCCGGCTGTTCGAGGAGACCAAGCAGCGAAACGCCGAGCTCGCCCTCATCACCGACGTGCAGCGGAGCCTGGCCGAGAACCTCGAGATGCACGCCATGTACGAGCTGGTCGGGGACCGGCTCCAGGAGATCTTCGACGCGCAGGTGGTCGACATCGGGATCGTCGACCGTGAGGACGGCCTCCTCCACTTCCCGTACAGCATCGAACGGGGCGTCCGTTACCCCGATGAGGCGATCGGCCTCGGCGGACTCGGAGGCCACGTGATGAGGACCCGGGAGCCGCTCATGATCAACGAGCGCGCGCGCGAGCGGAGCCAGGAGCTCGTCGGTGAGAGTCCTCTGATGGGCTCGGGCGAGCCGGCGCTCTCGGTCATCTTCGTGCCCCTCATCGTCGGCGGCGAGGCGACCGGCCGCATCTCGTTGCAGAACCTCGACCATGAGCACGCGTTCAGCGAGAGCGATCTCCGGCTCCTCACGACGATCGCCGGCAGCCTGAGCGTCGCGCTCGAGAACGCGCGCCTGTTCGAGGAGACCAGGCAGCGCAACGCCGAGCTCGCCGTGATCAACGACGTGCAGGCCGGCCTCGCCGAGAACCTCGACATGCAGGCGATGTACGAACTCGTGGGCGAGCGGATCCGAGAGATCTTCGACGCCCAGGCGGTCGACATCGGGGTCCTGGAGCGGGAAACGGGCCTGATCTTCTTCCCGTACTCCATCACGGGCGACGTGCGCGACCCGGTCGAGAGGATGGAGCCGAGCGGCCTCAGCGCGCACGTGATGCGGACGCGCGAACCGGTGCTGATCAACGAGGATCTGCATGCTCGGCTCGCGGAGATCGGCGGCACGGTTCAGTTCCGCGACAGCGGCCCACCGAAGTCGCTGCTGTTCGTCCCGCTGGTCGTCGGTGGCGACGCGACCGGCCGGATCTCCATCCAGAACACGGATCGCGAGCACGCGTTCAGCGAGGCCGACGTTCGTCTGCTCACCACGATCGCGGGGAGTCTCAGCGTCGCGCTCGAGAACGCCCGCCTCTTCGACGAGACGAGGCAGCGCAACGCCGAGCTCGCGCTCATCAACGACGTGCAGCGCGGCCTGGTCGAGAACCTCGATGCCCAGGCGATGTACGAGACCGTGGGCGAGCGCCTGCACGAGATCTTCGACACCCAGATCGTCGACATCGGGGTCCTCGAAGAGGGTTCGAACCTGATCCACTTCCCGTACACCATCGAGGCCGGGGAGCGCTTCCCCGACAAGCCGATGGAGGTCATCGGGTTCCGCAGGCACGTGCTGGAGACGCGGCAGCCGTTGCTGATCAACGAGGACCTCGAGGGGCGGGCAGCGGAGTTCGGCCAGCCCGCCGTCCACCAGGGAGCGCTCACCAAGTCGGCGCTCTTCGTGCCACTCGTGCTCGGGAGCAAGGCGACCGGCGTGATCCTCCTGGGCAACAACGACCGCGAACACGCGTTCGGCGAGGGAGACGTCCGGCTCCTCACGACCCTTGCCGGCTCGCTGAGCGTCGCACTCGAGAACGCCCGGCTGTTCGAGGAGACGCGTCAGCGCAACGCCGAGCTCGCGCTCATCAACGACGTCCAGGGCGGCCTCGCCGAGAACCTCGAGATGCAGGCGATGTACGACCTCGTGGGCGACCGCATCCGCGACATCTTCGACGCGCAGGTCATCGCGATCGGCATCGTGAACCGGGACAGCGGACTCCTCGACAGCACGTACGCGCTCGAGAAGGGCGAGCGGTACGAGCCGGAACCGATGGCGATCGAGGGCGGCCCGACCAAGTACGTCCTCGACACCGGCGAGACGCTCGTCATCAACGAGCGGTTCACGGAGCGCGCGAACGAGCTCGGCCCGGCGCCGAACTGGGGCGCGGGCGGCGACCCGAAGTCGGCCGTCTACGTTCCGTTGGTGGTGGGCGGCCGCGCGATCGGCCGGATCACGCTGCAGAACATGGACCGCGAGCAGGCGTTCAGCGAGGCCGACGTCAGCCTCCTGACGACCCTGGCCGGGAGCCTGAGCGTCGCGCTCGACAACGCCCGGCTGTTCGAGGAGACGCGGCAACGCGCCGCCGAGCTCGCGATCGTGAACAACGTCGGACAGGCGTTCGCCGAACGACTGGAGCTCGACGCGCTGATCGACCGGCTCGGCGACGAACTGCAGGGCGTCTTCAGCGCGGACCTCGTGTACGTGGCGCTGCACGACTCGAACACCGACATGATCGACTTCGCCTACTACAGCGAGGGCGGGGAGCGGCGCGAGAATCCGTCGCTCCGCTACGGCGAGGGCCTCACGACCCGGATCATGCAGACGCGCGTGCCGCTGCTCCTGAACCGTCAGGAGGCGTTCGAGGAGCTCGGGATCCCGACCGTCGGCAAGCCCGCCAAGTCGTACCTGGGCGTCCCGATCATCTCGGGCACCGACGCGATCGGGGTCGTCAGCGTGCAGAACACCGAGCAGGCGGGCCGCTTCAGCGAGGCGGACTCCCGGCTCCTGTCGACGATCGCCTCGAACGTCGGGATCGCGATCTCGAACGCCCGCCTGTTCGAGGAGACCGGGCGGCGGGCGAGCGAGATGGCGGCGCTGGCGGAGCTCGGCCGCGAGGTGGGCGCCCTCCTTGAGCTCGACCCGATCATCGAGCGGGTCGCCGAACGTGCGCTCGACCTCCTCGAAGGAAACACGAGCGCGATCTTCCTCGAGCAGGAGGGGCGGTTCGTTCCCGTCGTCGTGCTCGGTGAGGACAGCGAGCTGATCCTGGAGTACGCGATCGAGCCGGGCGAGGGCGTGATCGGCAGCCTGGCGATCGAAGGCAAGGCCGAGTTCGTGAACGACCTCATGGCCGACCCGCGCGCCGTGGACGTTCCCGGCGCCGAGGAGGCGGAGGAGCGCCTCATGGTGGCCCCGCTCCTGGCCAGGGGACGGGTCGCCGGCATGATGGCCGTCTGGCGGACCGGCTCGGCTCCCCTCTTCACGCCCAGCGACCTCACGTTCCTGATCGGGCTGTCGCAGCAGGCGGCCATCGCGATCGAGAACGCCAAGCTGTTCGCCGAGGCCCTCGAGGCCCGCGAGGCTGCCGACGCGGCCAACGAGTCCAAGAGCGCGTTCCTCGCGACGATGAGCCACGAGATCCGGACACCGATGAACGCGATCATCGGCATGAGCGGACTGCTGAGCGAGACCGAGCTCGACGCCGAGCAGCGCGAGTACGCCACGACGATCGCGCGCAGCGGCGAGGCGCTGCTCACGATCATCAACGACATCCTGGACTTCTCGAAGATCGAGGCCGGCCGGATGGAGCTCGAGTTCGCGCCGTTCGACGTGCGCGAGAGCATCGAGTCCGTCGTCGACCTGATCGGCCCGATCGCCCAGCGCAAGGGCCTCGAGGTCACCTACGGCATCGAGCCCGGCACCCCGGAGACCGCGGTGAGCGACGCCAGCCGGCTCCGTCAGATCCTGCTGAACCTGCTCAACAACGCGGTGAAGTTCACCGACGAGGGCGAGATCGCGGTGCACCTGTCGTCCTCGGCCGGGTCGGACGAGGGACGGATCGCGTTCGAGGTGTCGATCCGCGACACGGGGATCGGGATCCCTGCCGACCGGATCGACGAGCTGTTCCAGTCCTTCACGCAGGTCGACGCGTCGACGAGCCGGCGGTTCGGGGGGACGGGGCTCGGGCTGGCGATCAGCCGCCGGCTGGCCGAGCTGATGGGCGGCGACGTGACCGCCGAGAGTTCGGGCGTTCCCGGCGAGGGAAGCACGTTCCGGGTCACGTTCGAGGCGGGCGTGACGGACATGACGCCGACCGCGCTCCTGCGGGACGGCTCGTTCGCCGGCAAGCGGGCGTTGGTCGTCGACGACAACGACACGAACCTGATGCTGATGACCGCGCTGCTCTCCGCGTGGGGTGTCGAAACCGTCACGGCGTCCTCGGGGACGCAGGCGCTCGAGGCGCTCGACGACCGACCGTTCGACGTCGCGGTCCTCGACATGCTGATGCCGGGGATGGACGGGCTGGAACTCGCGGCGCGCATGCACGAGCGCGTCGGCGAGCTGCCGACGATCCTCGCCTCGTCGGTCCCCCGCCACGACGTCGCGGCGGACGCGCGGTGGGACGGCGCCGGCATCGGCTCGGTGATCGTGAAGCCGATCAAGGCCTCCGGCCTGCACGGCGCCCTGGCGGAGGTCCTCGGCGTCAGGGCCGGCGCCCACCGATCCGCCGGCCCCGAGACCTCCGTCCTGGACCCCGAGCTCGGCTCGACCCACCCGCTGCGGATCCTGCTCACCGAGGACAACGTCGTGAACCAGCGGCTCGCGCTCCGGCTGCTCGAGAAGCTCGGGTACCGCGCCGACGTCGCGGCCAACGGGCTCGAGGCGCTCGAGGCCCTCGAACGCCAGGCCTACGACCTCGTCCTGATGGACGTCCAGATGCCCGAGATGGACGGGGTCGAGGCCACGCGCCGCATCCTCGAGCGCTGGCACGACGGCGAGCGCCCCTGGATCGTCGCGATGACCGCGGAGGTGATGCAGGGCGATCGCGAGGGGTTCCTCGCGGCGGGCATGAACGACTACGTCGCCAAGCCGATCCGCCCGCAGGAGCTCGTCGCCGCGATCAGGCGGGCCCCGAGCCGGTCCGCGTCCGTGACGGAGGCCGTGGGGGGCAACGGCGCCGGACCGGCCGTCGACTCGGCCGTCCTGGACCGACTCGCCGAGAGCATGGGCGGGGACGAGGCGTTCGTCACCGAGCTGATCGAGCAGTTCGTCACGGACTCCCCGGCCCTGGTCGCGGCGGCCCGCAGGGGGCTCGAGGAGGGCGACGCCGAGGAGGTTCGGCGCGCCGCGCACACGCTCAAGTCGAACGCGGCCACGTTCGGCGCGAACGAGCTCGCCGACCGCAGCCGCTCGCTCGAGATGGCGGCCAAGGCCGGCGAGCTCGCGGACGGAGAGTCCTCGCTCGACGCGGTGGCCGAGGAGCTCGAGCGCGTGCACGCGGCCCTGCGCGCGAGCTAGCCGCTGAGGCTCACACGATCGCCACGATGACTCGCTCGAGCACAACGAAGCCGAACGCGCCCAGCAGGCCGAGCCCGGCCACGCCGAGCAGCGCAGGCGCCCGCCGCTCCCTGGCGAACACCCACGCGAGCGCGAACCCCCCGACGATGAGCGCGAGCACCACGCCGACGTCGATCAGGCGATAGGGCTCGGCCGCGAAGTTCGACCTCCAGAACCTGCGGTCGTAGATGAGGAAGAGTCCCTCGGCCACGAACATCGCAGCCGGCAGCACGACCGCGACGATCGGCGGATCCCGCCGGCGCGTCGAGATCGCGGCGCCGCACGCGCCGATGACAGGTCCGGCCACGAGCGCCACGACCGTCCACACCACGTTCAGCGACCCGGCGACGTACCCGCGAACGGCGGCGTCCGCGTAGTAGGTCGCGACACCCACCACGAGCGCGAGCGCACCAGCCGCCGCGCCCTGCTTGGGTGATGCGGCCCGATACCCGACGACGAACGCCGCGAGCACCCACGGCGCGGCGATGTTGCCCAGCAGCGTGAACAGCCGGCCGGGCACGATCCCGTCCGCCAGGATCGAGAAGACGCCGATCGCGACGCCGACGAGTGCCGCGACCAGCAGGACGTTGGCGGCGCTCCGTGCGTGCCTGGGCGGCGCGACGTCAGACGAGGTACTGATCGTGCTCCCTCTGGAGCTCGGCGTCGGGCTCCTCGCCCCTCGAACGCATCTCCATCAGCGTGCGCATGTAGCGCTCGAACCCACCCGGCGTATGGATGTTGAGGAACCGGGCCGGGCCGCCCACCGCGACCGGGAACGCGTGGACCTCGCCGCGCGGCGCCACGATCAGCGTGCCGACCGGCGCCCGGACGGCCTCGCCGTCGATCACGAACTCGAGCTCGCCGTCGATCACGTAGAACGCGTCGGTGTGGTTGGCGTGGTAGTGCGGGGCCCCGGGCTGCGTCCCGGGTTCGAGCAGGTACTCGCTCAGCATCAGATCGTCGAACGCCGCGAGCAGCACCGAGCTCCCGAGCGGCTCACCGCCCCGCCGGTCCTGGATGTACACGGCCATGATCCCTCCTCGTTCTCAGGCGTGATGGCGAAACCGATCTTCTGGGTACGACCCTACGGTGACCGGGACGAAGGAGGACATGATGGCCGACGACACGTACGACCAGGCTGCGGCGGGACAGCCACCGGGACCGGACCCCGCGCTCAAGCAGCTCGACCGGTTCGTCGGGACCTGGGCGATCGGCGGCCGAACCCTGGGCGCCGACCGGGACGACGTATCGGGGCGGCTCACCTTCGAATGGCTGCCCGGCGGGTTCTTCCTGCAGCAGCGCGTGCAGATCGACTTCCAGGGGATGGACGTCCGAGGGCTCGAGATCATCGGCTACGACCCCGCCACCGGGCGGTTCCCATCGACGGTGTACTCGAACCTTGTCGGCGTGCCGATCCCCTACGAGTACGACGTGCAGGGCGAGCGCGTGACGATCCGGACCGAGCTGGCCGGCGGCGCGACGTTCACAGGCGTGTGGGCGGACGGCGGCGAGTCCATGTCGGGCGGCTGGCGGCCGGACCCGGGCAAGGAGGGCCCCGGCAACGTCGCCTACGACATCAGCGGCCGGCGCGCGGAGTAGCCGGGCTCACGCGGTTCGACCCGGCTGATCGCCTCCTGACGCGATCTCGCGCATCACCGCTTCGCACAGACGGTCGGCGTCGACCCCACGGGCGGCGAGCATCCGAGCCGCGGAGCTCCGCTCGTCCTGGACGAGCCCGAGCAGCAGGTGCTCGGTGCCGATGTGCCTGTGCCCGAGCGCGATCGCCTCGCGGAGCGAGAGCTCGAGCGACTTCTTGGCGCCGCGCGTGAACGGGATGTGACCAAGCGAGCCGCGGCCGTGGTCCAGCGCTCCGGGACCGAAGGTCTCCTCGACCGAACGCCGGACCTCGTCCAGGTCGATCCCGACGCTCCGAAGCGCGTCCTGGTCCTGTTCGGAGAACGCCGGGTCGCGCCGCTCGGAGGCGCGGCGGATGTCGTCGCGGATCTCGTCCTCGCCGATCCCGAGCGCGTGCAGGACGCGGCCGCCGATGGTGTCCGTGGCCTGGGCGACCCCGAGCAGGATCAGAGCGGTGCCGATGCTCGGCTGGCCGAGCTCACGCGCGTCTTCCTGCGCGCGGACGACGACCGAACGCGCCTGCGCGGTGAAGCGTTCGAACACGGCGGTTACCTCCTCCGCGCGAGCAGCCGCCCCCGCGCGTACTTCTTGTGGACGGCCTGGCGGCTGACGCCCAGCTGCTCGGCGATCTCCTGCCAGGACCAGTCGGCCTCTCGTGCGTTGCGAACCTGGAGCGCCTCGAGCTGCTCGAGCAGCTTGCGGAGCGCGGCGACCGCGTGGAGGCCGATCCTGGGATCCGCGTCTCCGGCGGCGCCGGCGAGCTTGGTGGCCTGGCTCATCTCGGCGTCAATGTACGTTGACAGCTCGCGGAATGTCAACCCTGATTGACGCACCCGACCGGCGTACGCTCGTCGGTCAGCGCCTGGCCGAGCTCGAGCCGCGCGACCGACCCTGACGACCAGCCTCTAGGGTGAGAGAAGATCCGAACGCGGATGTCGAGGACCGCTCCCCCGCTCCGACCACCGGTGGAACGCCCACCCGGGCAGCGAAGGAGGCCGAACGGATGAAGTACCTGATCGCGATGTTCGGGGACCAGGCCACGATGGTCGAAACCCGTTCCACCGAGTGGATCAAGAGCATGATCCGCTTCATGAAGGACCTCGAGCAGGAGCTCGCCGACGCCGGCGAGCACGTCGACAGCGTCGGGCTCGCCGACCCGACCCAGGCCACGACGGTCCGGTTCGAGCACGGCGCGCCGGTCCCGACGGACGGCCCGTTCGCCGAGGCGAAGGAGTCGCTGGCCGGCTACTACATCGTCGACGTCCCCGACGAGGCCCGCGCGCTCGAGATCGCCTCGAAGATCGTCGCGTTCATCGAAGGGCCGATCGAGGTGCGCCAGGTGATGGACGCGCCGCCCGAGGAGTACACGAGCTGAGGAGGTTCGAGATGACCCAGAAGATCACGCCGTACCTGTGGTTCGACAACCAGGCCGAGGAGGCCGCCACCCTGTACATCGACGTCTTCAAGGGCCGGCCCGGCACGCCCTCGGGCGAGTCGAAGGTCGTGGAGGTGACCCGCTACGGCGAGGCCGGGCCGGGCGAGCCCGGGACCGCGATGGTCGTGACGTTCGAGCTCGAGGGCCTGGGCCTGATCGCGCTGAACGGCGGGCCGCACCACCGGTTCACCGAGGCCTTCTCGTTCTTCGTGAGCTGCGACTCCCAGGAGGAGATCGACCACTTCTGGAACGCGCTCACCGCCGACGGCGGTGAGGAGAGCCAGTGCGGTTGGCTGAAGGACCGCTTCGGCTTCTCGTGGCAGATCATCCCCGGCCGCCTGATGGAGCTCCTGAGCGACCCGGACCCGGGACGCTCGCAGCGCGCGATGGGAGCGATGCTCCAGATGAAGAAGCTCGACATCGCCGAGCTGGAGCGCGCGGCCGACGCCGCCTAGGCAGATCGTGACCGAGACCGAGGACCTGCTGCGCGAGCTCGCGCCGCAGGTCCTCGGCGCACTCGTCCGCCGCCACGGGCAGTTCGATGCGTGCGAAGACGCCGTGCAGGAGGCGCTCCTCGTCGCCTCGCAGCGGTGGCCGGTCGACGGCGTCCCCGAGAACCCTCGCTCGTGGCTGCTCACGGTCGCGAACCGGCGCCTGGTCGACGCGTTCCGCAGCGAGAGCGCGCGCAGGCGCCGCGAGGAGGCCGACGTGGTCCTGCGCCCCGTCGACCCGGAGGCGCTCCCGGACCGGGACGACACCCTCGCGCTGCTGTTCATGTGCTGCCACCCCTCGCTCTCGCCGCCGTCACAGCTCGCGCTGACGCTCCGCGCCGTCGGCGGCCTGTCGACGGCGGCGATCGCCAACGCGTTCCTGGTACCCGAGGCCACGATGGCGCAGCGGATCAGCCGGGCGAAGCAGACGATCAGGGGCTCGGGCGCACGGTTCGACCTGCCGCCCCCGGGCGAGCGCGCCGAACGCCTGCGCGTCGTCCTGCACGTCCTGTACCTGATGTTCAACGAGGGCTACACCGCGAGCGCGGGGCCTTCGTTGCGGCGAGGCGACCTGACCGTCGAGGCGATCCGCCTGACCCGGATGCTGCACGACGTCCTCCCCGGCGAGGGGGAGGTGGCCGGCCTGCTCGCGCTCATGCTGCTGACCGACGCCCGACGGGACGCTCGGACCGACGACGAGGGGATGATCGTCCCGCTCGCCGAGCAGGACCGCGACCGCTGGGACCGCGACCAGATCGACGACGGCGTCGCGCTGATCACACGCACGCTCGGGACCACGTTGGTCGGGCCGTACCAGCTGCAGGCCGCGATCGCCGCGGTCCACGACGAGGCCCCGAGCGCGGACGAGACCGACTGGCCGCAGATCCTGGCGCTGTACGAGGTGCTCGAGCAGGTCTCGCCCGGGCCGGTCCTCACGCTCAATAAGGCGGTCGCCGTCGCGATGGTCGACGGGCCGAGGGCCGGGTTGGCGCTCCTCGGCACGCTGGACGACGACCAACGCATGGCCACCACCCACCGGCTCCAGGCCGTCCGCGCACACCTGCTGGAGATGGCCGGCGACCTCCAGGGCGCCCGCGCGTCGTACCTGCGGGCGGCCGAGAAGACGGCCAGCCTGCCGGAGCAGCGCTACCTCGCGCTCCGGGCGGCGCGCCTGTCCTAGGCGGCCGTGGCCAGGTCGCCGCTCGGCGAACCGGCGGCCTCGCGCGCGAGCAGGTGGTCCACCACGTACCTCGCGTCGCGGCCGACCCCCGGGATCACGTCCGAACCCGCCGAGTACTGGAACACGAGCCCGACGAAATACAGCCCCGGTTGACCCGTCGCCACGCCGCGCTCGTGCACCGGCTCGCCATCCTCGCCGAAGATCGGCAGGTCGATCCACGACAAGTCGTGGCGGAAGCCCGTCGCCCAGACGACGTTCGACACGTCGAGGACCGTGCCGTCCTCGAGCACCGGCCTTCCGTCGCGAACGCCCACGGTCTTGCCCACGCGTTCGATGCCTGCCGCCAGGAGCTGCTTGGGTTTGACGCGGACCAGCATGTCGCCCTTCGATGCGTACTTCGCCTTCGCCCGGCGGCCGAGCGGCGTGCGGAGCGTCAGCACGTGGACCCCGAAGAAGCGGATCAGGCGGAACACGACGTTCTGCGCGAACCAGGTGTCGATGCTGACCGGGATGTGACCGCGGTCGGGGCCCGAGAGCCAGGTGGGATGCTCGCCCACGACGTCGAGCGAGATGTCCGCGCCCGAGTTGCCCGCGCCCACCACGAGGACGCCACCGTCACGCAGCTGCGACGGGTTACGGTACTCGCCCGAATGGAGCTGCACGATCGACGGATCCAGCTCCTTCGAGAACGCCGGCAACCGCGGGTCGCGGTGCGCACCCGTGGCGACGATCACGGCGTCCGCCTCGATCATCCCCGCGTCCGTGGAGACCAGATACCCGTCGCCCCCGCGTGTGATCCGTTCGACGCGGACGCCCGTTCGCACGGGCATGTCGTAGTGGTCCGCGTACTCCTGCAGGAACGTGACCATCTGATCCCTGGACGGGTAGCGCACGTCCTTGCTCCGCAAGCGCCACCCCGGGAGCTGCACGGCCCACCTCGGCGTGAACAGGTGCAGCGAGTCGTAGCGCGTGAGCCACGAGCCCCCGACGCGGTCCTGCCCCTCCAGGATCACGAACGAACGTCCAGCCCGCTTGAGGTAGTACCCGGCCGACAGGCCCGCCTGCCCGGCCCCGATCACCACCGAGTCGAACCGCTCCGTGCCGTCCATCATCGGCCTCCTCCTCGTCGATCCGAGGCCGACGGTAGGCCGGTGGGCACATCGGGCTCATCGCCCGAACGCGCCAACTCGATGAACGGCCCGTGTGGTGAGAAAGAACCACGCCCGGCGGGTCAGGCCAGGCCGTGCTCGTACGCGAAGGCCGTGGCCGCCGAGCGCGACGACACGTCGAGCTTGACGAACATGTTCTGCAGGTGACGGGCGACCGTGTGCTCGCTGATCACGAGCTCGACGGCGATGTCCCGGTTGGTCTTGCCGGCGGCCACGAGGCGAAGGACCTCGGCCTCGCGCGCGGTCAGCCCTCGTGGCAGGACCGTCGGGCCGCCCAGCAGGTCGGAGGCGGTCGCCGCGTCGCGCGAGGCTCCCAGTCGCTCGAAGGCGGCCAGGGCGGCCCGCAGCTCCATCCGCGCACCGTCGTCGTCGCCGGCGGCCCGCAACGCGACCCCGAACTGCGTCCGCGTGCGGGCCGCCTCGTAGGGCAACCGGAGCTCCTGCCACAGCGCCGACGCGTGGCGCAGGCTCGCCACCGAGCCGGGCACGTCGCCCTCGGCGGCGCGGACCGACCCGCGCACCGTGGCGGCCGAGGCCTCGAGGACCCGCGCGTCCGAGTCACGGGCGATCGCGTCGAGCTCGTCGGCCGAGGTCCTGGCCGCGTCGAGGTCGCCCGCCGCGAGCGCGGCCTCGGCGAGCGCCCACCGCAGACGCGCCGCGCGGAGCCGGTTGTCCGAGGGAGCGGCCACGGCGGACCGCAGCGCCGAGAGCGCGGCATCGATCTTGCCCTGCGCGAGCCGGAGCAGCCCCAGCCCGGGCTGCGGTTCGAAACCGAGCTCGTGGGCCCGTTCGAACGCCGCCTCCGCGCCGGCGAGATCTCCCCGGCGACGCCGGACGTCGCCGGTCTCGTACAGCGCCTCCGCCGCGAGCGGCGGGCTGGTGCTCATGAGCTGCTCGGTGGCGCGCACCGACTCGGCCTCCGCCAGGGACCACTCCCCGCGCAGGCTCGCCACCTGGGCCCGGTTGACCCGGCACAACCCGGGATACAGGGACTCGGACGGGACCGACTCCGACCAGACCCGCGCGGCCTCCGCCCATTCGGCCGCCCGGCGCACGTCGGCGATCTCGAGGCACGCGGCGATCACGTTGCAGTAGACGGCGCCGGCGAAGTAGTCGCCCACCTCGCCGGCCACGACGGACGTCATCGCCTCGTCGAGCAGCGGCACACCCTCGGTGATGCGTCCCTGGGCGATGAGGATCAGCCCCTGCGTGTGGATCGCCATCGCGAGCAGGTCTCGGTCGCCGAACCGCTCGCCGATCTCGGTCGCGCGCTCGGCCAGCGGCCCCGCGGCCGCGAGGTCCCCGCCGTACCGCAGCACCGTGGCCTCGAGGACCGCCGTGTAGCCCAGCTCGACGCAGTCGGGCAGATCCGCCGCGTGCCGCCTGGTCCGGGCGAGCCACCCCATGCCCGCGGCCGGCTCGTCGCGGATGAAGTGTTCGATGCACAGGCGCGCGGCCATCCCGCCGGCACGCCGTTCGTCGCCCGCGTCGGCGTAGCCCGTGTAGGCCTTCTGTCGCGCCGCGATCGACTCGTCCTGACGTCCCGTCCACCACGCCGCGTCCGCGAACGAGTCCCACTCCGCGGGCGTGAGGGTGGAGGGCTCGAGCGCCTCGAAGATCCGATACGCCTCGGCCCACAAACGGCGCTCGACGGCATCTCGAGCACGCCCGAGCTCGTCGATGCGTTCGGCCACGCCCTCCTCCTCCGTCGAGCATCACGGATGGACGCGCGTAGCGTAGCCCCACCCGATACGGCCAGGGTTGTCCCGATCCTGTGACGACCGTCGCGAGGCCGAACTCGGCTTCCCGCCCGGGTCGAATCCCCAGAGGAGCTGCTCCTCGGCGACGTCGCGTCCGCGCCCCGAGCCTCGGGCGAAGCGCGCGGATGAACCCGTTACCCCTGCGTTCGGATCGCGAGGAGGTCACGAGATGCGCTCACCCCACCGCAAGCCGTTCCTGCTGATCGGCATCGTCGCCCTCGGGCTCGTTGCCGCCGCGTGCGGCAGGAGCGCGTCGGCATCGGCGAACCCGAGCACGACGCCCACGACGTCGCCGACACCATCGCCCTCGTACGGGATGCCGTCGCCGAACACGAAGACCGTGATCGAGGGGCCCGGCAACTCGCTCGCGTTCATGCCGTCCACGATCAACGTGAAGCGAGGCACGATGCTGACGCTGAAGAATGTGAGCGACGCGGCGCACACGTTCACCGTCACGGGCCAGGGCATCGACGTCGAGACGCAGCCCGGCCGGTCCTCGCAGGTAACGATCGACCTGAAGCCGGGCAGCTACCCGTTCGTCTGCCGCTTCCACGAGTCGGCCGGGATGGTCGGGACCCTGGTCGTCACGTGACCGAAGCGTCGGCGGGCTCGACCGCCTTCGCTCCCGACTCGGCCGACGCAGTCCCGTAGAGGGTGGTGAGTTCGGCACCCAGCGCGGCGAGCGCGTCCCGAACCTCGGGCGGCCCCTCGACCACGACCCAGTGACCGAACGCGGCCAGCTCGCCCGCCACGGTCTGCGCCGACCAGCTACGCAGCTCCACCGGGACCCGGCCGTCGTCCCCGGCCTCGCCGACCTCGATCCGCGAGCCGAACGTGTTGCGGAGCCAGGGGATCGATCGCGGCTCGGCGCGGCCGAACGCCCGGAACGGCACCCGCTGCTCGTCGATCTCGGCCTTGACCGAGGACCAGTGCTCCTCCAGGTCGAACCCCTCGGGCCGGACCACCGGGTCGTCGGTGACGACCACCGACCGGACGCGGTTCACCCGGAAGGTCCGAAGGCCCGCCTCGGTGTCGGCGATCAGGTACCAGACCGACGCCTTCGACACGAGGCCGAGCGGGTGCACCACGCGCTCGGACTCGGGACGGTTCCGGCCCGCGTAGACGATCCGAGCCTGCCGGCCGTCGACGACCGCCCGCTGCAGCACCTCGAGGAACGCCGGCACGGGGATGTGCGTCTGGTCCCATGTCTTGGGATCGATCACGACGGCGGCTGCGGCGGCCTCGGCCTCCGCGCGGAAGGGCTCCGGGAGCGCGCGAACCAGCTTCCGCAGGGCGGCCTTGACCTGCGGGGTGGCCGACGCCGAGGGCCCCGCGACCAGGAAGAGCGTGCGCGCCTCCGCGGCGGTGAGCCCGCTGAGATCCGTCCTCGCGCCGCCGAGCAGCGACCAGCCGCCGCCCCTGCCCGCCTGCGAGTACACGGGGATGCCGGCCATCGCGAGCGCCTCGAGGTCGCGGCGGGCGGTGCGCTCGGAGATCTCGAGCTCCTCGGCGACCTCGGCCGCGGTCACGCGACCGCGCGCCTGCAGGATCAGGAGGACGGCGACCAGACGATCCGCGCGCACGATCTCAGCTTTCCACAGAAACCGGCCATATGTTGGCCACTTTACCCTGCGAAGATCAGCGCGGGATCGGCGGTCAGTCTCGAGATCCCGGTCGGTCGAAGGTCCAGACCCCTGCGAGGAGGGATGCAGATGACCAACGCCGCGATCGAGGCCGAGGGCCTCGTCAGGACGTTCGGGAAGGTGCGCGCGCTCGACGGCATCGACCTGGTTGCGCGCGAGGGGACGGTGTTCGGGCTCCTCGGGCCCAACGGCGCGGGCAAGACCACGGCGATCCGCGTGCTCTCGACGCTGCTGCGGCCCGACGCGGGCCGCGCGGTCGTAGGAGGCTACGACGTCGTCCGCGACCCGGAGAGGGTGCGCGGCCTGATCGGCCTCACGGGCCAGTACGCCGCCGTGGACGAGCTGCTGTCCGGACAGGACAACCTGTTCATGATCGGCCGGCTCCTCGGGTGGAGGAAGAGCGACGCGAAGGCCCGGGCGACCGAGCTGCTCGAGGCGTTCGACCTCACCGACGCCGCGACCAAGTACGTGAAGTCGTACTCGGGCGGCATGCGGCGACGTCTCGACCTGGCGGCGAGCCTGGTGGGGCGGCCGAGGTTCCTGTACCTGGACGAGCCGACCACCGGCCTGGACCCGCGCAGCCGCATCGAGCTCTGGGGGATGATCCGCAACCTGGTGGCCGAGGGCACCACGGTGCTGCTCACGACGCAGTACCTGGAGGAGGCTGACCGCCTGGCGGACGAGATCGTCGTGATCGACCACGGCCGCGTCATCGCGGCGGGGACCCCGCAGCAGCTGAAGATGCGCGTCGGCGGACAGGTCCTGCAGGCGCAGCCGGCCGACGCCGCCGACCTGGCCGCGACCGAGGAGATCCTCGCGTCGTTCGGCGAGGGCGAGAACACGCCGTACAGCGACGGGCAGCTGGTCTCGATCCGGATCAACGACCGGTCCGCGCTCGGACAGGCGGTCCGCCGCCTCGACGAGGCCGGGATCGTCGTGGACGACCTGTCGCTTCGCCGGCCGAGCCTGGACGAGGTCTTCCTCGCGGTCACCGGGCACGTCGCCGAGGAGGACGTGCTCGAAGGCGAGGACGCACCCGAAGGCGAGAGGAGGTCTGCATGAGCGCGGTCACCGTCGCGCCCGCCGGGCGCCCCCACGCGCTGTCGAACACGCTGACGATCGCGCGGCGCAACCTGCTGCACATCAAGGCGACGCCCGAGCAGCTGGTCGAGATGTCGATCCAGCCCATCATGTTCCTGGTCCTGTTCGTCTACGTGTTCGGGGGCGCGATCGCGGGCTCGAGCGCGGCCTACCTGCAGTTCGCGCTGCCGGGGATCCTGGTGCAGGCCGTCTCGTTCCTGCCGTTCACGACCGCGCTCGCGCTGAACACCGACTTCCAGCGGGGCGTCATCGATCGGTTCCGCTCGCTGCCGATCGCGCGTTCGGCGGTGATCAGCGGCCGGATCGCGGCCGACGGCGTTCGGATCCTGTGGAGCATCCTGATCATCACGGGCTTCTCGATGATCCTGGGCTTCCGGTTCGCGGGCGGGGCCGCGGGCGCGTTCGGCTCGGTGCTGCTGGTGCTGGCGTGGGGGCTGGTGATGTGCTGGCCGATGGCGTTCATCGGCATCACGGCGCGCTCGCCCGAATCCGTGAACACGTGGGGCTTCATGATCATCCTGCCGCTCACGTTCGCGAGCTCCGCGTTCGCGAACCCGGACACGATGCCGGGGTGGCTGCAGGCGATCGTGAAGGCGAACCCCGTGACGTCGATCATCGATGCCTCGCGGGGCCTGATGCTGGGCGGGCCAGTGGCCGAGCCGCTCACCGACGCGATCATCTGGATGGCGGTGATCCTGGCCATCTTCGTGCCGCTCGCGATCAGGCGGTACCGGCGCCGGATCTGACGTCGGAGGCGTGCGAGGCCCCGAGCCGCCGTGGCCCGGGGCCTCGCGGTCCTTGCCTGGACGGCCGCCGGGCGGCGGCATAGGGTCGGCCGGTCCGCCGCGTTCGACGAGGAAGGCACGAGCCCGTGCGACCGATCCGAACGGCGATCCTGCTGGTCCTCGCGGTCTGCGCGTCGGCCTGCGGACCGTCGGGCAACCCCGCGTCGCCGCGCGCCCCGCGCCACGTCTACCCGCACGGGCTCCTCGGGTCCCAGTGCGGCGCCGGCGAGGCGGCGGGCGCACCCGGCGTCGGCGACACGTACTTCCCGACCTACGGCAACGGCGGCTACGACGTGCAGCACTACGACCTGCACATCCGCTATGCGCCGAGGCGGAACCACCTCCGGGGCACCGCGACGATCCAGGCAAACGCGACGCAGGACCTGACGTGCTTCAACCTGGACCTCGTGGGGTTCGAGGTGCACGACCTGACCGTAGACGGGCAGCCGGCGACGTTCTCGCGCTCGAAGCACGAGCTCAAGATCACGCCGGTGACGCCGCTGGGCTCGGGCGACGCGTTCGAGATCGTCATGGACTACTCGGGAACGCCGCACGTGTTCGACCTCCCCGGCACCAACGACCGCGCCGGGTTCATCAGGACCGCCGATGGGGCGATCGTGGCCGGCGAACCCGAGGTGGCCGCCGGCTGGTTCCCCGTCAACGACCACCCGGTCGACCGCGCGACGTACACGTTGCGCGTCACGGTCCCCGTCGGGTACGACGTCATCGCGAACGGTCTGCTCGGGCCCGTCCGGACGACGCCGACCTGGACCACGCACACGTGGGAGGCGAACGATCCGATGGCCAGCTACCTGGCGACGATCGGCGTCGGCGACTGGGAGTTCCGGACGCGCGAGACCGACACCGGCGTCCCGGTGATCGACGCGGTCGACCCCGACATGGTTCGGGCCTCCCGCCGGGCCCTGCGGCGCGAGCCCGAGATCCTGTCGTTCCTCGAGAGCCAGTTCGGCCCCTACCCGTTCGAGGCGGCGGGGGCGATCGTCACCGACAGCCGCAAGCTCGGGTTCGCCCTGGAGACCCAGACCCGCCCGATCTACCCGCCGCACGCGTTCCCGGGGCCGGGCGAGATCTACCTCGTGCACGAGCTCGCGCACCAATGGTTCGGCGACCTCGTGTCGGTCGAGCGCTGGCAGCACATCTGGCTGAACGAGGGCTTCGCGACCTACGCCGAGTGGCTGTGGAACGAGCACGAGGGGTCCGGCACCACGCAGCAGACGTTCCAGGCCCGGTTCCGGGACATCCCGAGGCGATCGGCGTTCTGGGAGGTCACGATCGGCGACCCGGGCGTGAAGCACATGTTCGACGCCGCGGTCTACGTGCGCGGGGCCATGACGCTGCAGGCCCTGCGGAACCAGATCGGCGACGCCGACTTCTTCGACGTCCTGCATCGGTGGGTGCAGGACCACGCGTTCGCGACGGGCACCACCGACGGGTTCATCGCGCTGGCCGAGCAGGTCTCGGGACAGCAGCTCGACGGGCTGTTCGACGAGTGGCTGTTCCAGCCGAACAAGCCGCCCGCGAGCAGCGTCTGAGGCGGCATCGACGCCCGGCGTCGTAGGGTGGAGCGACACTGCTCGGGGCCATCCCGGCCCGATCGGGAGGAGCACCCTGGACACGGCGAGGACCGACCAAGCCCGGACGCCGCTCTCGCGCGAGGATCTCGAACGCGAGCTGGAGGACCGCCGCGTCGAGCTGACCGCGTACGCCTACCGGATGCTCGGCTCGGCGTTCGAGGCAGAGGACGCGGTGCAGGAGACGCTGCTGCGTGCCTGGAAGCACCTCGACCAGTTCCAGGGCCGGTCGTCGCTCCGCTCCTGGCTCTACACGATCGAGACCAACGTCTGCCTCGACATGCTGACGGGTCGCGAGCGGCGGGCGCGCCCGATGGATCTCGAACCGGCGCGCAGCGCCGACACGCCGCTGCCCGAACCGCTGGCCGAGTCGGCCTGGATCCTGCCGATCCCGGACGAGCGGGTCGTGCCGGCCGAGGGCGATCCGGCCGAGCTCGTCGAGTCGCGCGAGTCGATCCGGCTCGCGTTCGTCGCCGCGCTCCAGCACCTGCCGCCGAAACAACGCGCAGTGCTGATCCTCCGGGAGGTCCTGCGCTGGAAGGCGTCCGAGGTCGCCGAGCTCCTGGACACCTCGGTCGCCTCGGTGAACAGCGCGTTGCAGCGCGCGCGGGCGACGCTCGGGTCCGTGGACCTGTCGGCGGAGGCGAGCCGGCCGATGGACGAGGAGCAGCGCGCGCTGCTCGCCCGCTACGTCGAGGCGTTCGAGCGCTACGACATGGATTCGCTCACGTCGCTGCTGCACGACGACGCGACCTGGTCGATGCCGCCGTATCAGATGTGGCTGCAGACGCACGCCGACGTCGTCGCGTGGTGCCTCGGACCCGGGGTCGGATGCCGGGGCTCGCGGCTGATCCCCGTGGACGCCAACGGGTCGCCCGGGTACGGCCAGTACAAGCCGGGACCGAACGGCGATCTCCGGCCCTGGGCGCTACAGGTCGTCGAGATCTCGGGCGGGAAGATCGCGGGCATCAGCTTCTTCCTCGACACCGATAGGCTCTTCCCGCTGTTCGGGCTGCCGCCGCGGTTCGACGCCTGATCCCTCGATGCACGGGAGGGCCCCGTCCAGCCCCGTCACGACCAGCAGGTCCCGAAGCTCGTCGCTCGCGCCCCGAAGGACGACGCGCCGACCGCGCCGCCGGGCCGCGAGCTGCAGCAGCGCCAGCACCTCCAGCGCCGCAACGTCGCCAAGGCCGAGCGCGCCCACGTCGCACTCGATCGGGGGGTTCGGCTCGGGTGGCGGTCGTGCCGCGCCCTTGGACGAGCCCGCCCGAGCCCGGGGATGGCCGTCGTTCGTCATCCGTTCGGACAGACGAGGCGGGATCGCCGAACTCATCGCCGCCCGATGAGTGCCCGGGCGAGGGACGGTCTCCAGCGGTAGGAGTATCCGGAGAGGAGGCACGAGATGCGCAAGCTGGTGGTGGCGGAGTTCCTGAGCCTCGACGGGGTGATGCAGGCGCCGGGCGCCAAGGACGAGGATCGGGAGGGCGGGTTCGAGTACGGCGGCTGGCAGATGGGATACAACGACGACGTCTCCGGCGAGCGCATCGGACGTTCGATGGCCGAGACGGGCGCGTTCCTGCTCGGACGCAAGACCTACGAGATCTTCGCGGCCTACTGGCCGACGCAGCCCGACGACAACCCATTCGCCAAGATCCTGAACGGTCTGCCCAAGTACGTGGCGTCGACCACGCTCTCGGAGCCCCTCGCGTGGAAGAGCTCGACGCTCCTTCAGGGCGACGTCGCCGAGGCCGTCGCCGAGCTGAAGCGGGGCGAGGGCGGGAACATCGTGGTCCTGGGCAGCGGCGGTCTCGTGCAGACGCTCTTCGAGAACGACCTGGTCGACGAGTACGCGCTGACGATCAGCCCGGTCGTCCTGGGCAGCGGGAAGAGGCTCTTCCGGGCGCTGCCGAAGAAGTCGCTGAAGCTCGCCGACTCCGTGACGACCTCCACCGGCGTCCTGATGGCGACGTACGTGCCCGAGCGATAGCCGGTAGCGTCGGCGTCGTGCCGGCGCGGCGATCAGAGACGGTCCTGGATCGGCGCGCACTGAACCGCGCGCTGCTCGAGCGCCACATGCTGCTTCGGCGACGGCGCATGCAGGCGCTCGACGCGGTCGAACGCCTCGTCGGGCTGCAGGCGCAGGTGCCTCGCGATCCGTACGTTGCGCTGTGGTCTCGCCTCGACCGGTTCCGCCCGGCCGCGCTCGCCGAACCGATGGCCGACCGGCGGGCCGTGCGCATGACGATGCTCCGCGGGACGCTGCACCTGGTGACCGCGAAGGACGCCGTCGGGATGCGCCCGACGATCCAGCCGGTCGTCGAGCGGCTGCTCAGGAGCCAGGCCGCGTTCCGGGCGGCGCTCGACGGGATCGACCTCGACGAGCTCCTCGAGACGTACTCGGGCCTGCTGGAGGAGGCCCCGCGGACGCGCGCGCAGCTCGGTGAGGCGGTCGCCGAGCGATACCCGGGCCGCGATCCCGCCTCGCTCTCGGTCGCGATGTACCTGCTTCCGACCGTCCAGGTCACGCCGAGGGGGATCTGGGGGCAGACGGGTCCCTCGGCCTTCACGACGATCGAGGCGTGGCTGGGCCGTCCCATGGACGAGGCGGCCGAGATCGAGCCGGTGATCGTGCGCTACCTCGCCGCGTTCGGCCCCTCGACCGTGGCCGACGCGCAGTCCTGGTCCGGGCTGGCGGGACTCGGGCCGGCGTTCGAGGACCTCCGCCCCCGGCTGCGCACCTTCCGGGACGAGCGAGGGCGCGAGCTCTTCGACGTGCCGGACGGCCCGCTCCCCGATCCGGACGTGGCCGCCCCCGTCCGCTTCCTGCCCGAGTACGACAACGTCGGGCTCGGCCACAAGGACCGCAGACGCATCATCCCCGACGGCGTGGCGCAGTGGACCGAGGTCGGATGGGGCACCGTGCTCGTCGACGGGTTCGGGGCCGCGCGCTGGAGGCTGGACGTCGACGGCGACGAGGCGACGCTGCGGATCGAGCCGTTCGGCAGGCTCTCCCGCGAGGCGCGGGCCGAGGTCTCCGAGGAGGGCGAGCGACTGGCGTCGTTCCTCGCTCCCGTCGCGGAACGCCGGGACGTCCGGTTCAGCGCGTTCCCCGGCGCCGTTCGACGGTGAGACGCGTCGCGGAGGCGGAGCGACGGGCGCGCCTCGGCGCGCGTCACGCGCTCGCGTCGCGTGTCGGTTCGGTCGAGGAGGCGACCGACGCCGTCGTCGCGCTGCATTCGAGCGATCCGGCGACGGTCTTCCTGTCGGCGCGGGCACGGGTGGACGCGTTCGAGCCGGGCAAGCTCGAGGACGCGCTGTACACGCGCAAGACGCTCGTCCGCATGCTCGGGATGCGCCGAACGCTGTTCGTCGTGCCGCGCGATCTCGCGCCCGTCATGCACGAGGCCTGCACGAAGGCGCTCATCCCCCGGGAGCGCACGCGGCTGGTCCGGATGCTCGAGGACCAGGGCGTCGCGCGCGCGGGCCGCGGCGAACGCTGGCTCGACCGGGTCGAGGACGAGACGCTGTCGGCGCTGGGGTCGCGCGGCGAGGCCTCGGCCCGCGAGGTCACGGCCGACGTGCCAGAGCTCGCGAACAAGCTCGTGTTCGGCAGGGGATCGGCGTGGGAGGCCTCGGTCGGCGTGTCGACGCGCGTGCTGTTCATGCTCGCGACCGAGGGCCGGATCGTTCGGACGCGGCCGCTCGGCGCGTGGACGTCGGGCCAGTACCGCTGGTCGCCGGTCGAGCGGTGGCTGGGAGCCCCGCTCCGGGCGATCGATCACGACGAGGCGTGCGCCGACCTCCTGCGCCGCTGGCTGGGCCGGTTCGGCCCGGCCACGACGACGGACATCCGATGGTGGACGGGATGGACGGCCAGGCTCACGGCGTCGACGCTCGAGGCGATCGGGGCGGCCGAGGTTCGGCTCAAGGACGACGTGGCCTTCGTTCTTCCCGACGATCTCGACGCGGTCGAGCCACCGGAGCCATGGGTGGCGCTGCTGCCGGGCCTGGATCCATCGATCATGGGATGGAAGGAGCGCGCGTGGTACCTCGGCCGCCACGAGACCGACCTGTTCGACCGCAACGGGAACGCCGGGCCGACGGTGTGGGCGAACGGGCGGGTGATCGGCGCATGGGGGCAGACCGCCGACGGCCGGATCGTCACCAAGCTCATGACGCGCATCGACGCCGGGACGCGTTCGATCCTCGAGGCCGAGCGCGAGCGGCTGCGCGATTGGCTCGGCGACGTCCGGATCCGAACGCGGTTCGGCACGGCGCTCGAGCGCTCGCTGGCGGGACGGTGAGCTGGACCGCAGCCCGGTGCGTGCCCCGCGCTCGGCGTCGGAACCCTCACCGTCAGAACCCTCACCGTCAGAACCCTCACCGTCAGAACCCTCACCGTCAGAACCCTGACGCCGGACGCACTCCCAACGGCCTCGCTGTCACAACCCTGATGGTCAGACCCCTGACGGATAGCGTCGAGCGAGCGGCCCGATGCTCGAACACGTCACTACTGGACGACCTGCTCGTCAACGTCGCGCAGGCCTAGGCTTCACCTGTGGATCCCGACCGCCCGTCGAACGCCGGCAACGAAGGGAAAGGCGAGGTCACGATCCGAGAGGTCCGAGAGGACGACCTGCCGATCCTGTTCGAGCATCAGCGCGACCCGGAGGGCAGCGCGATGGCCGCCTTCACGCCCCGTGACCGCGACGCGTTCATGGCGCACTGGGAGAAGATCCTGTCCGATCCGGCCTGCATCGCGCGCACGGTCGAGCTCGACGGCGCCGTGGCCGGCAACATCGGCAGCTTCGAGCTCGAGGGCCGGCGCGAGGTCGGCTACTGGATCGACCGCGCGTTGTGGGGCCGCGGCGTGGGCACCCGGGCGCTGGAACGGTTCCTCCGCGAGGCCGAGACCATGCGCCCGCTGTTCGCCGGGGTCGCGCCGCACAACGCGGGCTCGATGCGCGTCCTGGAGAAGTGCGGGTTCTCGCGGACCGGCGAGACCAGCGAGGACGGCCACGTGATCTTCCGGCTCGCGTGAGCCGCCGCTACAACCGCAGCGCCTGGGGCCTGGACATCAGGACCTCGGGGTCGTTCCAGTCCGCGCCCTCGACGTCGATGTACAGCTCGATCTCGTTGCCGTCGGGATCGGCCAGGTACAGGCTGTGCGTCATGCCGTGGTCGGCCGTCCCCATGAGCGGGACGCCGGCCTCCTGCAGGCGTGCGAGGGCGGCGCGGAGCTCCTCGTCGGTGTCCCCGACCTTCAGGCCGAAGTGGTACATGCCGACCCGCCGCCCGGCCGGGATCGGCGCCGCGTCGGGCCCGACCTCGATCAGCAGGAGCTCGTGATGGGTTCGGCCGCCCGAGAACATCGCCGCCGGGAACGCCATGTCGCCGACGACCTGCCGCCAGCCGAGCACGTCCCGGTAGAACCGAACCGACCGCTCGAGATCGCGCACGTACAGCACGACGTGCCCGAGCTCCTTCACGCCACCCGCCTTCTCGTCCATGCTCTCCATCTCCTGGCGTCCAAGCGTCGTCGCCCGCCCCGACTGACTTCCGGGGCGATTCCCCCTAGTCTCCCGCGTTGAGATGGGAACCCCCATGACGCCGGAGGAGGAGTGGGCGGCGTTCCTGAACGGGACCCACCCCCACCTCGAGGACAAGAGCCCGCTCCGGCTCATCCCGTCGAACCCCCGCTGCAAGCTGTGCCGGGCGCCGTTCGGCGCGCCGGGACGCTTCGTGCTGCGGCGCTACGGCTTCACGCCCTGGGAGAAGAACCCGAACATCTGCGGCCGCTGCTTCAAGGGCCTGCAGACCCAGGCCCAGATGTGTCCGACGGGTGAGGACGGCGAGATCTCCGGCGCCGAGGTCGAGCTCTCGATGCTGTTCGCCGACGTCCGCGGCTCGAGCAAGCTCGCCCGGCAGATGCCGACCCTCGAGTTCTCGCGACTGATGAACCGCTTCTACAAGGTCTCGAAGGACGTCCTGGTCGAGGCCGACGCGATCATCGAGAAGTACGTCGGCGACGAGGTCGTCGGGCTGTTCATCCCGGTCATGACCGGTCCCGAACACGCCGGGCATGCGATCGCGGCGGCCGAGGAGCTGCTGCGCGCGACCGGTCACGGTTCGGACGACGGTCCCTGGGTCCCGCTCGGCGCCGGCGTGCACACGGGCAGGGCGTTCGTCGGCGTGGTGGGTTCGGGGTCGTCGACGGACTTCACGGCGCTCGGAGACCCGGTCAACATCGCGGCGCACCTGGCCTCCCAGGCCGCGATCGGCGAGATCCTCGTGACGGACGCCTCCGCGACGGCCGCCGGGCTGTCCCTGGATGGCCTCGAGCGCCGGCACGTGTCGCTGAAGGGCCACCCGGTCGACGCCCTCGTCGTGCGCGCGGGCGAGCCCGCGGAGGGGGAACCGGTCCCCGGATGATGGAGCGCGTCGCGCCGTGAGTGCGATCGGGCGCGCGCTCAAGGTCCACCCCGGCGAACGCACGCTCGTCCTGCCGATGGTCTCGCTCACGTTCGTCGGCATGGCCGGCCTCGTGGCGGCGCAGAGCGCGGCGAACGCCCTGTTCTTCGATCGGGTCGGCACGGACGCGCTGCCGGCGATGTACCTCGTCCAGGGCGCGACGGCCTTCGTGGTGATGATGACGCTCGCGGCGGTGCTCGGCCGGGTCGACCGCCGCCGCGCCTACCTGGCGATCCCCGCGGGCCTGGCCGCGCTCGCCGTGCTCGAACGCGCTCTCCTGTTCACCGACGCGGCCTGGATCTACTGGGTGCTGTGGCTCACCGTGGCCTTCGCGCTCCTGTTGCAGAACGTGTTCGTGTGGGGCGTGGCCGGCGTCGTGACCGACACGCGGCGGGCCAAGCGGCTGTTCCCCCTGTTCGCGGCCGGCGAGATCCTGGGGTCGGTGGCCGGCGGGCTGCTGACCGCCCCGCTGGTGAGCCTGGTCGGCACCGCGAACCTCATGTTGATCTGGGCCGGCGCGCTCGCCGTGGCCCTCGTCCTGTGCCGGATCGTGCTGTCGGTCGGCGGCCTCCGCGAGGAGACCGAGGCGACGCGCCATCGGCGTGCGCGCTCGACGCCGTGGCGGGATCTGCGGACGGCGTTCGCGTACGTGCGGACGTCGAGCCTGCTCCGATGGATGACGGCGGCGGCCGTCCTGTTCTCGGTCCTGTTCTTCTCGTTGTACCTGCCGTGGGCCACCGCCGCGACCGAGCGCTACCCGAACGCGGGCGAGCTCGCGTCGTTCTTCGGCCTGTTCTGGGCCGCGATGACCGCGGCGGCGTTCCTGGTCTCGGTCCTGATCACCAACCGTCTCTTCGCGGCGTTCGGGATCGTGTCGATGATGCTCGTGCTGCCGCTGCTGTACCTCGGGACGTTCGGCATCCTGATCGTGAGCTCGGGGTTCGTGATGCTGGTCGTGTTGCGGTTCCTCGACGGGGTGTGGCTGCAGGGCGTCGCCTCCCCCGCGTGGGAGACGCTCACCAACGTGGTGCCGGATGCCCGGCGCGACCAGGTGCGCGCGTTCCTGAACGGCGGGCCGGCGCAGGCCGGGACCGTGATCGCGGGCGTGATCGCGATCGTCGGTCAGCAGGTGCTCTCGGCGAGGGCGTTCGCGGCGATCGGCCTGGCGACGGCCGCCCTCACGACGTACGTGGTCTGGCGCGTTCGGTCGTCGTATTCCTCGGCGCTGGTCGACGCGCTGCGGGAGGGGCATCCGCAGGTGTTCCCCGACGTCACCGTCGCGAGGGTCCCGTTCGTGTTCGGCTTCGACGCGCAGGCGCTGTCGGGGGCGCTCGGGGCGGTGGCCGACGAGGATCCGTCGGTGCGTGGGCTCGCCGTCCGGCTGCTTCGCGACGTCGACGACGAGCAGGCGGACGCGGCGCTCGAGCGCGCGCTCGCCGACCCCCACGCGGGCGTGCGCGCCCAAGCGGTCGCCGCCGTCGCCGCCCGGCGGGACGGGGACGAGCGGGACCGCGTCCTGCGCCCGCTCGTCGACGATCCCGACGCCGGCGTGGCCGCGCCGGCCGCGGCCGCGATCGCCTCGGGTCCGAACGGCGCCGACGCGCTGACGCGGCTGCGAACGCTGGCAAGGAACGCCGACCCCGGGGTGCGCGCGACCGCCCTCGCGCACCTCGGCTCGGCGCCGGAAGACGTCGCCTGCCCGCTCCTGACGGACGCGCTGAGGGACCCGGACCCCGGGGTACGGGCCGCGGCCGTGAACTCGCTCGCCTCGCTCGATCCGGAGATGGCGCTCGATCCCGCCGTCGAGCTCTTCGCCGACCCGAGCCCGCGCGTTCGGGACGCGGCCGCGACGGCCATCGCGGTGATCGGGGACGAGGCGATCGACGTCGTGTTCGGAGCGCTGGACCGCCCCGAGTCGCGCGACGCCGCGCTCCGAACGCTGTCGAGCCTGGACATCGGCGAGCGCGCGATCGGCGTCCGGGCCTTCGCCGCGCACGCCGCGTCCGAGGCGCACCGCGACGGCGAGATCGCGCTCGCGATCCCCAGGAGCGACGGCGCCGCCGAGCTCCTGCGGGACGCCGTCCTGGAGAACGCCAGGGTCAACGCGCGGACGGCGCTGCGCGCTATCTCGCTCGTGTCGACCAACGGCTCGGCGGTCCGGTCGGCGGTCGAGAGCCTGGACTCGACCGACGCCGGCCAGGTCGCCAACGCGCTCGAGACGCTCGAGACCACGGTCGACGGGTCGCTCGTGCGGCCGCTGCTGCCGCTGTGGGAGCCGGCCGACCATGCCTCGGCCGGACACCGCAAGGACTGGCTCGAGCGCGCGCTCGAGGACGAGGACCCGTTCGTCGTGTCCTGCGCCCGGCTCGTCGCGCACGCGCAACTGAAACAGGAGGGGGACGACGTGAACGCCCACACCCACGACATGCCCGTGATGGAGCGCGTGCTGTTCCTGCGCCGCGTGCCCCTGTTCGACGAGCTCGCGCCCTCGGACCTGCACTCGATCGCCGAGGTGGCGCAGGACGAGACGTTCGCCGACGGCGAGCTGCTGGGGGTCGAGGGCGAGGTGGGAGAGGACCTGCACATCGTCGCCAGCGGCACCGTTCGGGTCGAGGCCGGCGGATCCGAGATCGCGCGACGCGGACCCGGCGACGTCGTGGGCGAGCTGTCCCTGATCACGCGCGCGCCCAGGATCGCGTCGCTCGTGGCCGACGGGGACGTGCGGGCGATCCGGATCGGACACCGGGAGTTCCAGAGCATGATCCACGACCGCCCGGACATCGCGATCGGGGTGATGCGCGTCCTCGCGCAGCGCCTCTCCGAGCAGAGTCGGTCGGAGGGCGCGGGTCCGGGGCCGGCCTAGAGCGGCGGCGGAACCTCGGGTGGTGGTGGTGGCGGAACGGTCGCCGTCGCCATCTCGGGCGCGGTGGTGGAGGCGCGACGGG
>Ga0081455_10000848_pt1 | contig 39354 bp, 43 predicted proteins | sample TabmetS3T2R1_FD_70207 | JGI IMG/M metagenome (GOLD analysis project Ga0081455, IMG submission 70207) | Tabebuia heterophylla rhizosphere microbial communities from the University of Puerto Rico - S3T2R1 | ecosystem: Host-associated > Plants > Roots > Rhizosphere ... | reverse complement strand
TCGATCCGGCGCATTTGCGCCTCACTCAGCAGGAACGGAACATCCATCGGCAGCGGCCTCCTCGACCCTGCCATTGAATCAACCAATCACGCCCCGTACAAGCTTTAATAGGTCCTGAGCCTAATGCTGCTGGCTGCCATCGTGTTTCTCCCAACCCTGAGCGGGTTGAATGACCGCGCAATCTTGATGGGGGTAATTCTTGCCCTAATTTTCGCCGTCAACTGGCTGCATTCTCGCTACGTGCCTTACGCCGCGATTTACCTCCGCGAAAAGAAAAAGGGGTGGTTCGGGAAAGCATGGCCGAGGATCGCATCATGGGGGATCGGCATAGTTGCAGCAGTGATTGGAACCTTGGCCGCCGCCTACCTTCAGGGCGCTCTTATGATACCAGCGCCACGGGCACCCGTGTCTGCCGTCGAAGCCTCCCAGGGGCACTGAGATCCGCAAGGTCGTAGGAATAGCAGGCAGAAATGGACTTCGCTTCCGCAATTGCAAAAATTTATGAGCACTTAGAGGCAGACAATGTTGAAGGCGCAGTTATGGCCTCTTTTCGCGTTGCTCGCTCCGCGCAGGACCACCTCGCCACGATCGTATTTTTAAGAGAACTGCATCCGGGCAAAGATGAAGTTGCACGAACACTGTACGACGACACCTCGCACTTGAGTAAAGAAGCACAAAAGTTCGTTTGGGAACGCTCACTCGATCGATGGCTTGAGGTTCATACAATGGATGTTCCGATATCACCTGATGACGGTGATGAGGATCGGACGGTCCTGAAAGTGGCCGCCGGAGACATCCAAGCGGAGCTAAAGCAATGGGAGGCTGCACTTGCCGATTTAACGCCTCCGCATGGAATGAGCCCATTCGACACGGCTGCCTTTCATGACAGCAGCAACAGCCAGCGCGCCCGAATTCGAATGCGGATGATGGCACTTCAGACCATCAAATCCCGGCTGAAGACTCGTTGTTTCAATTATGCGGTTCAAATTGAGAAACAACTGGGCCTCCAAGGCCGCAATCAAGCGCTTCTTTGGAACGTGGAGAATGACGTCAATAACTATTTCAAGGAGCGGTTCGAAGATGTTTTCTACAAACTGGTGAAGGCTTCTCAACTGGCATCCTCCAGCCAAACCGAGGATGCGGCGTTGCTTTTAACAGAGGTGCGCCGGGTCCTTAGGGCGGCAGCGGATTTCTTCTACCCCCCGCGCGAAGGTCCAGTTGTTTGTGCAGATGGTCAATCGCGCCAGCTCGGTGAAGAGCAATATATGAATCGCCTTGAGGAGTTTTTGGTCCGCAAAATGCGCACTTCAACCGCAAAGGAGCTTGCCACTGCGGAGTTGAAACTGCTCGCGACGTTTATGCGGAGATTAAACAATCTTGCGTCTAAAGGCGTACACGCTGAAGTCTCACATGCAGAGTCGCGCCAAGGGTTGGTTGGCCTCTACATGTTCCTTTCCACCATAACCCAGCATTTTCCCCAAGCTAGCACCTAGACTGTCCGTCAGGCAGCAGCAGGCTTGCATCCCCGTAGCTATAGAAGCGGTAGCCTTCCGCGATGGCGTGCCGATACGCAGCTTGCATGGTTTCCAATCCCATCAATGCACTAACCAGCATGAAAAGGGTGGAGCGGGGCAGGTGGAAATTGGTGATGAGACCGTCGATCGCGCGGAAGCGATAGCCGGGGGTGATGAAGATCGCGGTATCGCCCTCGAACGGCTGAAGCCGCCCGGCTTCGTCAGCGGCGGTCTCGAGCACGCGCAGGCTGGTGGTGCCGACCGCTATGAGGCGGCTGCCCGCCACTCGGGCCGCATTGAGGCGCGTGGCCGTGGCGGCGTCGATCCGTCCCCATTCGGCGTGCATGCGATGATCGGTCGTGTCGTCCGCCTTGACCGGCAGGAATGTGCCCGCGCCGACATGGAGGGTCAGCGTCACATGGCCGATGCCCTGTGCGGCCAGAGCGGCCATCAACCCGGGAGTGAAATGCAGCGCGGCGGTGGGGGCTGCGACGGCGCCTTCTTCCCGGGCGAAGATGGTCTGGTAGTCGTCGCGGTCGCGCGCGTCGACAGGGCGTTTGCCCGCGATATAGGGGGGCAGCGGCATCCTGCCGACACGATCCAGGATCAGCTCGACCGGCTCCCCGCCGGGAAATTCGATCGCGAAGCTGCCGTCGGCTTGCCGATCGAGCGCGGTCGCGGTCGCACCCTCGAAATCGATTGTATCGCCTTCACGCAGCCGCTTCGCGTTGCGGATGAAGGCGCGCCACCGGCGTGGCCCCTCGCGCTTGTGCAGGGTGATGCCGATGCGGGCATCGCCACGCCGTCCCTCGAGCTGCGCGGGGATCACCTTCGTATCGTTGAAGACCAGCATGTCGCCGGGCCGGAGCAGGTCGGGCAGGTTGCCGACGAGATGGTCGCCGAACCCCGTCCGGTCGACCTTCAGCAGGCGCGCGGCCTCGCGCGGTTCGGCCGGCCGCAGGGCGATGCGGTCGGAAGGAAGCTCGAAATCGAACAGGTCGACGCGCATCGCGTCTATTGCTGCTTGCCGGCTTTATCCTGCTCGGCGTTGCGGATAGCCTGCTCCATTGCCTGCTTGGCCTGCTTGTCGGCATCGGCCTGTTCCTCGGCGGTGCGGGGCTGGACGACCAGTGCGGGGTTCGTCGCCTGCAACGGTGCCCCGGCGGCCAGCGATGCCTTGACGATGCGGGTCGGATTGGCCGGAGGCTCGCCCTTCTCAATCGCGTCGACATATTGCATGCCCGAGATGACGCGGCCGACGGGAGTGTAATTGCCGTCGAGCCCGAGGTTCGGCATCAGCATGATGAAGAACTGGCTGTTGGCGCTGTCGGGAGACTCGGCGCGTGCCATGGACATCGTTCCCCGCACATGCGGAAGGTCGTTGAACTCCGCCTTGAGGTCGGGGAGGTCCGATCCGCCGGTACCGTCGCCCTTGGGATCGCCGCCCTGGGCCATGAAGCCTTCGATCACACGATGGAAGGCGAGGCCGTCATAGAAGCCGCGCCGCGTGAGGATCTTGATCCGTTCGACCGAATTCGGCGCCTTGTCGGGGCGGAGCTGAATCCGCACCTCGCCGCCGTTGGACAGATCGAGCACCAGAACATTGTCCGTGTCGCCAGTGGGTGCCGGGGCGGCCGCGTCCTGCGCCGGCGCCATCGTGGCGAACAGCATTCCAAGCATTATCGCGAGCATCAGCTTCAGGCGCATCCATACCTCTCTTGCGCGGCCGTCCACGATGCGCTCTGGCGCATCCCGCCTTGCCGCTGTCTGAATGATCAACTGTTATCCCGTCGTCCCATCGCGTTCACGCGCGCTTGTACTTCGTCGGCGACGGTTTTCGGCACGAAGCGGTCGATTGCGCCCCCATAGAGCGCGATTTCCTTCACCAGCCGCGACGCGATCGGCTGCAACGCCACATCGGCCATCAGGAAGACGGTCTCGACACGGTTGTTGAGCTGCTGGTTCATGCCCGCCATCTGATATTCATATTCGAAATCGGAGACGGCGCGCAGCCCACGTACGATCATGGATGCACCCTCGCGCTCGGCGAAATCCATCAGCAGTGAATCGAACAGGACCACGCTGATCGCGCCGTCGATCGCCCGCACTTCGCGCCGGACCATCGCCAGCCGCTCGTCGACGCTGAACATCGGCGATTTTGAGGCATTGGTGGTGACGCCCACCACCAGTTTGTCGACCAGCTTCGCGCCCCGGCGAATGATGTCGAGATGCCCGAAGGTGATCGGATCGAAGGTTCCCGGATATACTCCGATGCGGCTCATCAGCGATCCCTTTCAACGACATAGCGCGCAAGTTCGCGTAACACATCGGCTTCCGGGCCGAAGTTCGAAAGATGGCCGACAGCCTGATCGATCAGGACGTTCGCCTGCTGCCGCGCGCGCTCCACACCCAGCAGCGAGACGAAGGTGGCCTTGCCGGCATCGCGATCCTTGTTGACTGCCTTGCCGGTCGCGGCGCTGTTGCCCTCGGCATCGAGCAGATCGTCCGCGATCTGATAGGCGAGCCCGAGATCGCGCGCATAGGCGCGCAGCCTCGCGCGGCCTTCGGCCGGCACATGCGCGAGGATCGCCCCGGCCTCGACCGAGAAACCGATCAGCGCCCCCGTCTTGAGCTGCTGGAGCCGTGTCACGGTCGGCAGGTCGAACGTGGCATCGGCGGCGACCATGTCCATCATCTGGCCCCCGGCCATGCCGGAAGGGCCGCTCGCTCGCGCCAGCTCGCCCACAAGCTCGATCCGGACGAACGGATCGGGATGCGTCTCCGCGTCCGCGAGTATCTCGAAGGCCAGCGCGTGAAGCGCGTCCCCGGCAAGCACCGCCGACGCCTCGTCGAATGCCTTGTGAACGGTAGGGCGGCCGCGCCGGATATCGTCATCGTCCATGCACGGCAGGTCGTCGTGCACGAGGCTGTAGACATGGATGCACTCGACCGCGACGCCGACGCGGAGCGCGCAGGCCCGGTCGACATGGAAGAGATCGGCCGAAGCACAGACCAGCAAGGGACGGAGCCGCTTGCCTCCGCCAATGGCGGCGTGACGCATGGCTTCGTACAGTCGTCGCCGGGGATCGTCGGGCAACGGCAGCAGCCGTTCGAACTGACGGTCGATGTCCTGGGCGATCTGCCGCAGCACATGGCCGAGACCGATGGCTTCGATCTTCATGCCGCTTGCCCGATCATCCCGCATCGAACGGCTGCACGCCGGCGGGCTGGCCGTTGCCACCCAGCGTGATCTTCTCGATGCGCGCCTGGGCGTCGGCGAGTCGTTTTTCGCATTGGGCGCGCAACGCATCGCCCTCCGAATAAAGGGCGATCGCTTCGTCGAGCGACGCCTCGCCGCTTTCGAGCCGATGCACGATCGTCTCAAGCCGCTTGAGCGCTTCCTCGAACGAGAGCGCGCCTATGGCATCCATATCCTGCCCCATTCCCCGGCTTGTGGACTCGGCCACGCCGGGGGTCAAGCAGCAGGCGCGACTTTCGCCCGCTCTTCCGCCACCAATTCCTTGCGGCTCAATTTGCCCACCAGAGTCTTGGGAAGATCGGGCCGCACTTCGACGGCGCAGACGCGCTCGTGCTTGCCGAGTTGCGGATTTACCCATCGCTTGAGCGTCTCGCCGTCGACCTCCACGCCTGGATAGAGGCTGACGAACGCCTTGGGCATCTCGCCGCGATAGGGATCGTTCACGCCGATCACGATCGCCTCGCGCACCGCCGGATGCCCATAGAGCACGGCCTCGACCTGGCTCGGATAGACCTTGAAGCCACCGACCGTGATCATGTCCTTGAGCCGGTCGACGATGCGGATGAATCCGTCCTCGTCGATCGCGCCCACATCTCCTGTGCGGAAGCCGCCGTCGACGAAGCTGGCGGCGGCGTCCTGCGGCCGGTTCCAATAGCCCTTCATCACCTGCGGGCCGACGATGACGATCTCCCCCGGCTCGCCGGGGGACGAGGGTCGGGTCGGGTCGTCGCGATCGACCAGGCGGAACATCGTGCCGGGCAGGGGCTGGCCGATCGTTCCTACCTTGCGGGGAGCGTCGTAGGGATTGCTGGCGGTGATGCAGCATTCGGTGAGGCCATAGCCTTCCGCGACGATCGCGCCGCTCTTCCGCTCGAACGCTTCCTTGAGTTCGGCGGGCAACGCCGCGCCGCCCGACGCGCATACCCGCAACGAGGACATGTCGGTGCGCTCGAAATGGGGATGATCGAGCAGCGCGCGAAACATGGTCGGCACGCCTGGCAGCGAGGTCGGTTTGGTGCGGTCGATGGCGTGAAGCACCTGATCGGCATCGAAGCGCGGCAGCATCACGATCTCGCCCCCCCGCAGCACGGTTCGGTGCAGCACGGTCATGTTCGCGAAGATGTGAAAGAAGGGGATAACGCCGAGGATGCGATCCTCCTTGCCGATCCAGGGGTCGATGCCGAGGATCTGGCGGGCGTTGGCGGTGATGTTCTGGTGGGTGAGCATCGCCCCTTTCGGCGTGCCGGTGGTGCCGCCGGTATATTGCAGCATGGCGACGGTCTCTACGGGATCGATCGCGGCGGCATCGTAGCTGCCGTCATTGTCGATCAGCGACGAAAAGGCGGTCACGCGCGGGTCGTCGGGTCGGCGCACGTTCTGGTTCGATTGAAACCAGTGATAATAGATGGATTTGCCGTGTGGCAGGGCGCCTTCGACCGATCCGACGATCAGGCGCTCGAGCCCGGTGCGTTCCATCACCGCCATCGCCGTCGGGAGCAGCGCTTTGGCGGTGAGCGTGAACAGGATCCGCGTGCCGCTGTCCTCGACCTGATGCGCGAGTTCATCGACGGTGTAGAGCGGCGAGAAATTGACGATCGTCGCGCCGATCTTCATCGCGCCGTGATAGGCGGCGACATAATGCGGCACATTGGGCAGGAACAGGCCGATCCGGTCGCCCGGCCGGACGCCGAGCTTCTGCAGGCCGTGGGCGACCCGGTCAGCCCCGTCGGCGACCTCGCCATAGCTGAACTTGCGGCCGAAGAAATCGATCAGCGGCGCCTGCCGGCGCACCGCGACGCTCGCATCGAACATCGCGGGGATCGACATCGGTTCGTAATGCGAATCCCAGGGCGCCGGATGGAGATAGGCGCTACGCCAGATATCGGCGGGATCGGACATCATCCCTGTCTAACCCCGAGGGGGTCAACGATCAATGAACGGCCGACTCAGCTCCGGAAGGGATCGGACAGCACCTCATGCTCTCCGGCTGTGGCATTGGCCGCATCGGTATCATGGCTGGCGGCCTCGCGCTGGGCGCGCAGCTCCTCGATCAGCGCCTGGCGGTCACCGTCGAGGCGGCTGTCGACCGGTGCCTCGATGCCGGCCGCCTTCGCCGCCTTCGCCACCAGCGCGTCAAGCTCGCGCTGGGAGCAGAGGCCAAGCGTCACCGGATCCTTCGGCGTGATGTTGGCGATGTTCCAGTGGGTGCGGTCACGGATCGCCGCGATCGTGGTGCGGGTCGTGCCGATCAGCTTGGAGATCTGGCCGTCCGAAATCTCGGGATGGTTGCGGATGATCCAGGCAATGCCGTCGGGCTTGTCCTGCCGCTTGGAGACCGGCGTGTAGCGTGGCCCCTTGGTGCGCCGGATCTGATCCGGCCCCTTGAGCATGACCAGCTTGTAGCTGGGATCGTCTTGCCCCTTCTCGATCTCGGCCATGGTCAACTCGCCGGCGCGGACGGGATCGCGCCCGGTCAGCTTGGTCGCGGCGGTGTCGTCGGCAATGGCCTGGATCTCGAGGATGTGAAGGCCGCAAAAGTCGGCGATCTGCTGAAAGCTCAGCGCGGTATTGTCGACCAGCCAGGACGCGGTCGCATGGGGCATGAGCGGCTGGGCCACGATACTACTCCTGAAAATAAAAGGGCCGCCCCGTCACGGAGCGGCCTGTGCATGGGCGCAGATGTAGTCCGGTGGAAAGCGGAGGGCAAGCCGATATCTGTCCGATGCGCGGACCCATCTGCATTGAATTGGCCATATGGCCATGTTATATACGCCATATGGCGACGGCATTCTCTCTTGAAAGCTTTACACGGCAGGCACCGCTTAAGCGGGCCAAGGCCATCGAAAATGGCTTGCCTGCCCGCGTGCTGCGCGATCTTGTGCAGGATCCTGCCGTGACGATCGCCGCGGTATCACGTGTCGTCGCGCCGCGCAGGACGCTTGATCGGCGGCTCAAGGAAAATAGTCCCCTTTCGCTGGAGGAAAGTGATCGGCTCTCACGGTTCATCGATCTGCTTGCCCTGACCACGCAAGTCTTCGGCTCGCGCGCCGATGCAATGGAATGGCTGTCTGAGCCTAAGGATGCATTCGAAGGGGAAATCCCATTGAATCTTCTCAGGAGCGATGCCGGAACACGCGCCGTGGAGGAATATCTGCTGCGTATACGCCACGGATTCTTCGCCTGAGCTTGTTCCTTGCTGCTCTGGCGTATTTCCAATTTTCTGGCGCTTGACGGTACCGGTGGTCTGATCGTCAGCGGACGCTGGCACAGCGTCGGCCATGTGGTCGTCTACACGGCGGAATCGAGTGCGCTTGCCCTGTTGGAAGCGCTGGTGCGTATGCAACGAGGGCGCCTGCCGGAGCCCTACCAGCTTCTCCGCATCGCGGTTCCCCAAGGCTTGGAGATGGACGTCTTCCCGGCCTCAGCCGCGCCATCCGCGATCGAAGACAGCATGGCGTGGGGCGATCGCTGGTTAGCCTCCGGGCGTAGCGTGCTCGCCAGCGTGCCCGCCGTGGTCGCGCCGCTGTCGCGCAATATCCTGATCAATCCGCTGCATCCCGACGCTGCCGGCATCCGGGTGGCGGATCATAGCCGATGGCCATGGGACAAGCGCCTGTTCAAGCCTGAATCATAAGGGAAAACACCTGCCGGGCCAGGCGCGGATCCTCATCTGTCGCCGACGCGGACCACCACCTTGCCCACATGCCGCGCCGCCGCGAGATGGGCGAAGGCCTCGCGCGCGTCTTCGAAGGCGAAGACCTTGTCGATGACGGGGGTCAGACCCGTGCCATGCCATGCGCGCACCATATCTTCCACCGTCGCCCGGTCGCCGACGATGATGGATCGGATGACCGCGAAGCTGGATTTCATCAGCATGTAATCGACCTGCGGATTGGCATCGCTGAGGAAGCCGATCATCACGACCTCGCCGCCCGGTCGCACCGCGCGCAATGACTCACCCATGGTCGCAGGACCGCCAACCTCGATCACGCAATCGACGCCCGCGCCGCCGGTCACGCTGCTGCGGACATGCTGCCCCCAGGTCTCGATCTCGGTATAGTTGACCACCGCGTCGGCGCCGAGCGCGCGCAGGCGGGCGGCCTTGTCGGCGCTGGAAGTCGTGGCGACCACCCGGGCGCCCATGGCCTTGGCGAGCTGGAGGGCGAAGATCGAGACGCCGCCCGTGCCGAGCGTCAGGACGGTTGCGCCCGCCCGTATCGGCGAGGTGCCCGACAGCGCCGCCCAGGCGGTGGTCGCCGCGCAGGGCAGGGTGGCGCCATCCTCGAACGAAATCTCGTCCGGCAGGCGCACGACCGCCTCCTGGGAAACGACCTTATGCTCGGTCAGCCACCCGTCGATGGTGCCGCCGTAAGAGAGTTTGGCGGGGCTGGGGGGCAGTCTGCCGCCAAACCAGCGGGGATGGAAGGTGCTGATCACCCTGTCGCCCGGCTTGAAGTCGGAAACGCCTTCGCCGACCGCCAGGATCTCGCCCGCCCCGTCGCAGCAGGGGATCAGCCCCAGCGTTGGACCGGTCAGGAACTGCCGCCCCTGGAGCTGGCCGATGTCGCGATAGTTTAGCGAGACCGCGTGCACACCGATCAGTACCTCGCCGCGCTGAGGCTCGGGTGTCGGCTCGTTTCGGATTTGAAGACTGTCCAGGCTTCTGGGGTCGTCGAAACGGTAGGCGCGCATGGGTCGGTCTCCTTCGCGGCGGGGCTAGGGTCGACACTCTCTTACTGTCAAGTACACACCAAAATGTGCTATACGCACCAAAAGGTAACCACATGACAGAACCACGCCCCGCCCAACCAGGCATCTCGCACGCGACGTGCGACGCCGACGTGCAGCGCGCGATCGCCGTCCTCGAGGGGCGCTGGAAGATGCAGATCGTCTCCCATCTTCATCGCGGATCGCTCCTCAGATTCTCCGAACTCAGGCGCGCCGTTCCCGATGCCTCGCAAAAGATGCTGGTGCAGCAGCTTCGCGCGCTGGAGGCGGACGGCGTGGTGAACCGGACGATTCATCCGCAGGTGCCGCCGAAGGTCGAGTATGAACTTACCGAGCTCGGCCGCGCGCTCGGCCCGATCTTCCAGGCGCTTTCGGAATGGGCCCGGCTCCGGCAGCAGATGACGGACGCCGATAGCCCCGACCAGACCGCCGAGACAGCGGTTATCGCGGCTATTTGATCCTGCGGCGGCAAAGGAAAACACCCGCCGGGCGAGGCCCAGCGGGTGTTCCTTCTCCTCCCCAGGAAAACTCGCGCCTACCGGCCCACGGCGCTGCCGAGGCGGTGGTAGAGGTTGGAAAACTTCACCGATTCCGGCTTGTCCTGGATCTCGGTGAGATAGTGCAGGACGGCTTCGCGCAGCAGGTTGAAGTCCTCCGTGGACAGGACAGCGCGCGATCTGGCTGGTTCAGGCATCACTCAAACTCCTTTCATACTCAGGCTGCAAACTGGTTCCCCCGCGGCCTTTAGGCTGCAAACTGGTTCATCGTATTGTGGACGCCGCCTGCCTTCAGCGCGGCCTCCCCGGCGAAATAGTCCTTGTGATCGTCGCCGATGTCGGAGCCCGACATGTTCTGGTGCTTCACGCAGGCGATGCCCTGGCGGATCTCCTCACGCTGCACGTTCCTGACATAGCCGAGCATGGCGGCCTCGCCGAAATAGTCCCGGGCGAGATTGTCGGTGCTGAGCGCGGCCGTGTGATAGGTCGGCAGCGTGATCAGGTGATGGAAGATGCCGGCGCGCTTGGCCGCGTCCTTCTGGAAGGTGCGGATCTTCTCGTCGGCCTCGGCGGCAAGCTCGGTGCCGTCATAATCGACCGACATCAGCTTGGCGCGATCGTAAGCCGACACGTCCTTGCCCGCTTCCGTCCAGGCATCGAACACCTGCTGGCGGAAGTTGAGCGTCCAGTTGAACGACGGCGAGTTGTTGTAGACCAGCTTTGCGTTCGGGATCACCGCGCGAATGCGGTCGACCATGCCGGCGATCTGCTCGATATGCGGCTTCTCGGTCTCGATCCAGAGTAGGTCGGCGCCGTTCTGGAGCGAGGTGATGCAATCGAGCACGCAGCGGTCCTCGCCGGTTCCTTCGCGGAACTGGAAGAGGTTGGACGGGAGACGCTTCGGACGCAGCAGCTTGCCGTTGCGGTTGAGGATCACGTCGCCGTTGCGGCCAACCCCCAGCCCCAGGCCCGTCGGATCGATCTCCTCGCAATCGAGGAAAGCGTTGTACTGGTCGCCGATGTCGCCCGGCGTGTTGCTGACGGCGATCTGCTTGGTGAGGCCGGCGCCGAGCGAGTCGGTGCGGGTCACGATGATGCCGTCGTCGATGCCAAGCTCGAGGAAGGCGTAGCGGCAGGCGCGGACCTTCGCGAGGAAGTCCTCATGCGGCACGGTGACCTTGCCGTCCTGGTGGCCGCACTGCTTCTCGTCCGAAACCTGGTTCTCGATCTGGAGCGCGCAGGCGCCCGCCTCGATCATCTTCCTGGCGAGCAGGTAGGTCGCCTCGGCATTGCCGAAGCCCGCGTCGATGTCCGCGATGATCGGCACGACATGGGTCTCGTACGTGTCGATGGCGTTGAGCAGGCGCTGCGCCTCGATTTCGTTGCCGGCCTCGCGCGCCTTGTCGAGATCGCGGAACATCATCCCCAGCTCGCGGGCGTCGGCCTGCTTCAGGAATGTGTAAAGCTCCTCGATCAGCGCGGGGACGCTGGTCTTCTCGTGCATCGACTGATCGGGCAGCGGCCCGAAGTCCGAGCGCAGCGCGGCGATCATCCAGCCGGAGAGATAGAGGTAGCGCCGCTTGGTGGTGCCGAAATGCTTCTTGATCGCGATCAGCTTCTGCTGCCCGATGAAGCCGTGCCAGCAGCCGAGCGACTGGGTGTAGTTGGCCGGATCGGCGTCATAGGCCGCCATGTCCTCGCGCATGATCTTCGCGGTATGGCGGGCGATGTCGAGCCCGGTGTTGAACCGGTTCTGTAGCCGCATCCGTGCGACGGATTCAGCGCTGATCCCGTCCCAGCTTCCCTTGTGGCTCTTGATGAGGCTGTCCGCCTGGGCGGTGATATCCTGGTAGGTCAAAGCGATTCCCCTTACACAGCGTGGTTGCAAGGTTCATACAAACGAGCGGGTCAGATTTCGCTTTGTTTACCATGAAATAGTGGTGAGGCTGTCGATTGATGCGGCGCACAATGATGTGACGATGTAAATAATTTACAATCCTTCCTGGATTGCCCGATTTCTCATGTTCGTAGATGCTGGAGGCAATGGATAAGAGCTTTTCTTTACGACCTGTCGAGAAAGCAGATGTGCCGCATTTCTTCGATCAGGCGAGAGATCAAGAAGCGGTCAGAATGGCCATGCCTGCCCATGCAGCAGCGAATTGGTCGGAGTTCAGCAAAAAGTGGGATCACAGTCTATCAGGCGACGACTTTCTTTGTCGTTCGGTAATTTGCGGAAGTGATGTAGCGGGCTACCTAGCCAAATTCACCCAGATGGAAGTCCCATCTGTGAGCTATTGGTTTGGTCGAAAATTTTGGGGGCAAGGGTTAGCGCGAAGGTCACTTCAGCAATTCCTTGCTCTAATCGACACTCGGCCGCTGTACGCTCGGGTCGCATCCAGCAACGCAGCATCCTTAAGCGTACTGACCCTAAATGGATTCCATCAAATCGAGACGGCCAGCTACTTTTCTGATTTTTGCGGCCAGTATGTAAGCGAGGCTGTCTTGCGCCTCGATGACTAAGCATATGTAGTGGATTACAATGGGAATTACCGTGGGATTACCGTGCCAGTTTACTTAATTCCAAATTCCGCAATTCGACGCCTTAATACCCCGTGATCAACATATCGATCGCGGCCATGATAGTCTCATGCCAGAATTCCAGAATTCCAGAATTCGGTGCGAATTCGGTGACAGTTTACTTAATACTGACGATAGCGGGCGAGCGGCAAGCCTTCCCGCTCGAAGAAGTCATTCCACGCGCCGATCGCTTCGGCATTTTCGGTACGCCAGCGCTCGACCAGGTCAGCCTTCAATGAGGCGCTATCAGCTTTCTTTTGCGTCGGCGGCGGAGAGGGGCGAACAGGAATGTTCATTGCTGGCCTCGAATGATTGCGAATGATCTATGGGCATTAGCCACGGCGATCAAGCTTTGCGAAGAGGGGGCATCGCTAGAGTTGAATACATCAAAATAGAAGCAGTTCCCCGGCGAAGGCCGGGGCCCAGTATCGGGCCGTTCCCAACTGGACCCCGGCCTTCGCCGGGGTACTGGGCTTAGCCCATCGTCAGCACGATCTTCCCGACATGCTCGCCGCCATCCATGCGCATATGCGCGGCCTTGGCGTCGGCCAGCTTATAGGTGCTGTCGATCACCGGCTTGAGCTTGCCCGCGACGACATGCGGCCAGACGGTGCGCTCGAGTTCCTCGGCGACCAGCGTCTTGAACTCGACGCTGCGCGGGCGGAGGGTGGAGCCGGTCAGGACGAGCCGCTTCTGCATGATCAGCCAGATCGGGATCTCGGCCTTGGCGCCGCCCTGGATCGCGATAGAGACATGGCGGCCTTCGGTCGTCAGGCAAGCGAGGTTACGGGGCAGATAGTCGCCGCCGACCATGTCGAGCACGATGTTGACGCCGCGCCCGCCGGTCATCGCCTTCACCGCCTCGACGAAATCGGTGGTGCGGTAGTTGATCGCGTGGCGCGCGCCGATCCGGAGCGCCTCCGCGCACTTCGCGTCGCTGCCGCAGGTGACGATGACGGTAAGTCCAAACAGGGTGCCGAGCTGGATCGCGGTGGTGCCGATGCCGCTGGTGCCGCCATGGACGAGCAGCGTCTCGCCCTCGGTCGCGTAGCCGCGCTCGAACACATTGGTCCACACGGTGAACAAGGTTTCCGGCAGCGCCGCCGCCTCGACCATGCTGAGCGAGACCGGAACCGGCAGGCATTGCCCGACGGGCGCGACGGCATATTCGGCATAACCCCCGCCCGCGACCAGCGCGCAGACAGGCATGCCCGACAGCGTCGGATCGACCCCCTCGCCGATTTGGATGACTTCGCCCGCTATTTCCAGCCCAAGCGTATCGGGCGCTCCCGGCGGCGGCGGATAGTTGCCGAGGCGCTGGTTGATGTCCGGGCGGTTCACGCCCGCCGCGGCGACCTTGATGAGCACCTCGCCCTTGCCCGGCCGGGGCACGGGCGCGTCCTCGATCGTCAGCACTTCCGGCCCGCCCGGTTGCCGACAGACGATCCGCTTCATGCTTTCCGGCAAGGACATCGGCAGCACTTTCATCACGTTTTTCGTTGCCGTTTATTGACAAGTGCCCGCAAAGCGTCAACTTTCCTGATATGGACGTCGACGATCTCTTTCCAAAGGGTGTCTCCGATCCCCTGGTCGCGCTCGGGCGGCAGGATCTCGATCCGCTTTCTGTGGAAGAGCTGCACGCGCGGATCGCCGCACTCGAAACCGAAATTTCGCGCATCAAGGCAAAAATTGACGCTGCCGTTAACCATCGTGCAAGCGCTGAGAGTCTATTCAAGCGATGAGGAGCGATCATCGTTCCCTGCCGGACCAGATGGGCAGCGACGATGCCGTTCTTGATGATGCGGGCGTGGCTCCCGATATTGGGTTCACCGCGCTCCATCCCGTGAGCCGGTGGGAGTAATCTAAATGCCTTCATTCGCCCGTGAGCTTGAGCAGACCCTGCACAACGCTCTGTCCGCAGCCAGCAGCCGCCACCATGAATATGCGACGCTGGAGCATCTCCTTCTGGCGCTGATCGATGACGAGCACGCTTCCAAGGTGATGACGGCGTGCGGCGTCGATCTCGGTGAGCTGAAGGACGGGGTCGCGCATTATCTCGATACCGAGCTTGACGCGCTCAAGGTCGAAACCAATACCGATCCCTCGCCCACCAGCGGGTTCCAGCGGGTCGTCCAGCGGGCGATCCTGCATGTGCAGTCGTCGGGCCGCGAGGAAGTGACCGGCGCGAACGTGCTGGTCGCGCTGTTCTCCGAGCGCGAGAGCTATGCGGTCTATTTCCTGCAGCAGCAGGATATGAGCCGTCTCGACGCGGTGAGCTTCATCAGCCACGGCGTCGGCAAGGGCGGCACCCCGGTCGAGAACCGCGAGGTCAAGGGCGCCGAGGAGGAGAAGCCTTCCGCCACCAAGGCCGAGAACGGCAAGAAGAGCGAAAGCGCGCTCAAGCAGTTCTGCGTCGATCTCAACGAGAAGGCCAGGAACGGCAAGGTCGATCCGCTGATCGGACGCGGCCCCGAGGTCGATCGCACCATCCAGATCCTCTGCCGCCGTTCCAAGAACAACCCGCTCTATGTGGGTGATCCCGGCGTCGGCAAGACCGCCATCGCGGAAGGACTCGCGCGCAAGATCATCGAGGGCGACGTGCCGGACGTGCTGCGCCCCGCCGTGATCTACTCGCTCGACATGGGCGCGCTGCTGGCGGGCACACGCTATCGCGGCGATTTCGAGGAGCGGCTGAAGCAGGTCGTGACGGAGCTTGAGAAGCTGCCGCACGCGATCCTGTTCATCGACGAGATCCACACCGTGATCGGCGCTGGCGCGACCAGCGGCGGCGCGATGGATGCATCGAACCTGCTGAAGCCGGCTCTGTCGGGCGGCACGATCCGCTGCATCGGATCGACCACCTACAAGGAATTCCGCAATCATTTCGAGAAGGACCGCGCGCTGCTGCGCCGGTTCCAGAAGATCGACGTCAACGAGCCCACGGTGGAAGACACGATAAAGATCCTGACCGGCCTGCGCTCGGCGTTCGAGGATCACCACTCGGTGAAATACACTCCCGATGCGATCAAATCGGCGGTGGAGCTCAGCGCGCGCTATATCAACGACCGCAAGCTGCCCGACAAGGCGATCGACGTGATCGACGAGGTCGGCGCGATGCAGATGCTGGTGGTGCCGTCCAAGCGCAAGAAGGTGATCACGCCGAAGGAAATCGAGGCGGTGATCGCCACGATGGCGCGCATCCCGCCGAAATCGGTGTCGACCGATGACAAGAAAGCGCTGGCTACGCTCGAGACCGATCTCAAGCGGGTCGTCTTCGGGCAGGATCAGGCGATCGAGGTGCTGTCCTCGGCGATCAAGCTCAGCCGGGCGGGCCTCCGCGATCCCGACAAGCCGATCGGCAACTATCTCTTCTCCGGTCCCACCGGGGTGGGCAAGACCGAAGTGGCCCGTCAGCTCGCGCACATCATGGGCATCCCGCTCCAGCGCTTCGACATGTCCGAATATATGGAGCGGCATTCGGTCAGCCGGCTGATCGGCGCGCCTCCCGGCTATGTCGGCTATGATCAGGGCGGTCTCCTGACTGACGCGGTCGACCAGCAGCCGCATTGCGTCCTCCTGCTCGACGAGATCGAGAAGGCGCATCCGGACCTGTTCAACATCCTTCTGCAGGTGATGGACAACGGCAAGCTTACCGATCACCACGGCAAGACCGTCGATTTCCGCAACGTCATCCTGATCATGACCACCAATGCCGGCGCGTCCGACATGGCGCGGGAGAGCATCGGGTTCGGCACGCTGACCCGTGAGGATGTGCAGGAAGAGGCGATCCGGAAGATGTTCACCCCGGAATTCCGCAACCGGCTCGATGCGGTGGTGCCGTTCGGCTACCTCCCGCCCGAGGTCGTCGCGCGGGTCGTGGAGAAGTTCATCCTCCAGCTCGAACTCCAGCTCGCCGATCGCGAAGTGCATATCGCGCTGGACGACGATGCCAAGAGCTGGCTCACCGAGCGCGGCTACGACAAGCTCTATGGCGCGCGCCCGATGGGCCGCCTCATTCAGGAGAAGGTCAAGCAGCCGCTCGCGGAAGAGCTGCTGTTCGGCAAGCTCGTCCATGGCGGTGAGGTCAAGGTCCATATGAAGGACGGCGCCCTCGCCTTCGAGATCACGCCCGCGCCGCCGAAGAAGCCCAAGAAGGGCGGCTCGCCAAGGTCCAAGGTAAAGGCTTGAGTATTTGACCGGGCGGTCGGTGATCGCCCGGTCTCAAACCGGCTGGAGCACCGCCTGCTCGCACATGTCGAGCACGATATCGAGGTGGTCTTCCCAGTTCGGCGCGCGCCAGCGGCGCATACGCTGTTGCTGTAGCCGGCGGCGTACTGAATCCGCCGAAGCATAGTCGTCGATCGCGGCCAGCCAACCGATGCCATCGAGCGGATCGAGATATTCTGGGGCGCTGCCGCCGACTTCGCGGTGCGCGGCCAGATCGCTGCAAAGCACAGGCACGCCGAGCGCCAGCGCCTCCGCCACCGGCATCCCGTAGCCCTCGGCGAAGGACGGCAGCAGCAGGGCGCGGGCGCCGGCGATCAAATCCTCGATATCGCCGTCGGGCATGCGGCTCGCTTCTATGACGTGGCCGCGCAACTCCTCGCACCGGTCGAGCATGTCGACGACATTCTCATTCTCCCATCCCCGGCGGCCAATCAGCACCAGTTTGGGAACGGCCTGCCCTTGTCGCGCAGCCATGCGTCGCCAGAGATTGAGCAGCAGGAGATGATTCTTGCGCGGCTCGATCGTGCCGACGCAGACGAAATAGGGGATGTCGTTCGGTGTCACGGCACGCGTGCGGCCGGCGGTCGCGGTGCCGAGATGCGCGATTTGGGTTGGCGGCACCGGCCCCATTTCCGCGAGGAAGGGAGTCAGAATATCCCGCGTCGCTGCGCTGTTCGTGATCAGGGCCGATGCGTGCAGCCCAAGCGTCTCCATCCTGCGCCGATGCCGATCCGCGCCGCCAGGCCGGGCATATTCCGGAAACTGGATCGGGATCAGGTCATGGACCAGGCACACGAAGCGGGCATGCTCGCGTCGCAGGATGCCGCCGATCAGATCAGGCTTGTGCAGATTGTTAGGCGATGCCTGCAGATAAACGCGCGGGGCATCGGGCGAAGCCTTGGGCACCGGGCGCGGGCGAAGCGTGAGCAGCTTGCGCGCCGCGGCGACGCGGAGCTTGTACTTCGCATGACTTTCCAACCCGGCCCAGAGGCGTTCGGTCTCGTCCAGGAATGGCAACACCTCCTCGCGGGCGAGACGGCCATAGCCAACGATCTGGTGGACGGCCGCGAAATGCAGCCGATCGGGAACCCGGCGCAGCAATTCTCGGGCATAGGCCATCTCGACTCGGTCGATTCCGGTCGGCGTCGGGTGAAGCACACGCGACAGCAGGCGCGAGAGATCGAGAATGATCTCGGGCTGGGCGTCCTGGCGGTCGACGGGCGTCGTCGTCGCGACCGTGGTCCTGGCCAGCATGTTCATGATACGCAACGGTCGCTTGGGCGATGGTTATGCGCTTCGATCGGCTTTTGTATCATTACGCGCTCACGATTTGTTTATCCGCCGACACGCGTCGCTGTAGATTATGCTGCGGAGACAGCCAACCCTCTTGGAGCAGGCTCGAGGCCAGGCGGCATCAGCCGCCGATGGAATGGTGCTGATGCGCCTTCTCGCTATCGGCTTGTCGAGGGAAAAACATGCAATCCTTTCCGCTTCTTGCGTCGAACGCTTGCGGGCTGCGTGATTCAGATTATCTTCGAATCATGGATTTGGAACAGCTCAGGAAGGACGTGATCCAGTGCAGCCTCCCCGCCGCGCTGGAAGTGGTGGGGGAGCGCTGGTCGTTCCTGATCCTTCGCGGCGCCTTCAACGGGCTTGGCCATTTCGAGCAATTCCAGGCGCAACTCGGGATCGCCCGCAACATTCTCGCCAGCCGGCTGGCCAAGCTGGTCCAGCATGGCATCCTTCAGCGGTGCGACTGCGCCGACGATCGACGCAAGGTGATCTACCGATTGACGCCAAAGGGTGAAGCGCTGCTGCCGACCCTCATCGCGCTGCGGCAATGGGGCGAACGCTGGGAATCCTGCTGTCCGAGCAATCCCGTCCTGGTGGATCGGCGCGAGGGCAAGCCGGTCAGCGACATCAGGGTGACGGCCGCTGACGGCCGGCCGCTCGATCTGAGCGAACTGTGCTGGAAAGACCGCGCCGAGCTGAATCAGTCGTAATCGGGACCGATATTCTGGTTGCGCGGCGGGGCGGCGGCCGTCAGGCGAAGCGCCTCGGCGGATGCACTCAGCGAACCGATCTCGTCCGGAGCGTCCTCGTCATCGACGCGGAATCGCTGAAGGCCGGTGACGACCGCTTCGTTGAGCTCGTCCGGCGTGATCGTCTCGTCCGCGATTTCGCGGAGCGCGACGACCGGGTTTTTGTCACGATCGCGATCGATGGTCAGTTCGGCCCCGCCCGAAATCTGCCGCGCGCGCTGAGCCGCGAGCAGAACCAGGTCGAACCGGTTGGGAATCTTGTCGACGCAATCCTCGACGGTGACGCGCGCCATGAATGTACGCTCCGCTGTTCAGGGGGAGTATTGGGAAGCGGCGCGCCTACCAGCCGGTCGCCGCCCTGTCAATGAAATGAGGCTTGCAGGCTCGATCCAGCGCCCTCATCTCGATCCGATGAGACAAGATGCGGCTGCGAGCTTCCAAATTGGCGAGATCACGCTGACCCCTTATATAACCGGAGCGGAACGGCTGGAGGCGCTCCTCGCGCTGATTGATGGCGCCCGATCCAGCCTTCGTCTGTTCTACTATATCTTCGCCAAGGACGATTCGGGACGCGCCGTGCGCGATGCGCTGATCGAAGCCAGCCGTCGCGGCGTCCGCGTTTCGCTGACCGTCGACGGCTTCGGCAGTCCAGCAGCCGACGCCTTCCTGACGCCGTTGCGGGAGGCCGGCGCGGATGTCTGCCTGTTCCTGCCCCGTTTCGGGCGCCGCTATCTGCTGCGCAACCATCAGAAAATGGCGCTGGCCGACGAGGAACGCGCGCTGATCGGCGGCTTCAACGTCGCTGACGACTATTTCGCGAACGATGGGCGTCGCCACTGGCGCGATCTCGGACTTGGCGTCGAGGGTGGCGCGGTGAAAAGGCTCGTTGGCTATTATGACGCGCTCGCGGCATGGTCGCGCAAGCCGCACGGGCGGCTGCGCCAGCTTCGCCGCACGCTCGGCCGATGGAGCGACCAGGCAGGCCAGGTGCGCTGGCTGATGGGTGGGCCGACGCGAAGGCTCAATCCCTGGGCGAGGGCCGTAAAGACCGATCTCCGCAAGGCCCGGCGGCTCGACATGATCTCCGCCTATTTCGTGCCGGGGCCGATCATGCTCGGTCGCATCGCCGCCGTCGGCAGGCGCGGTGACGCCAACGTCATGACCGCCGCGAAATCGGACAGCGAGGTGACGATCGCCGCCGCACGGCACAGCTACCATCGCCTGCTCAAGCACAAGGTCAGGATCTGGGAATATCGTCCGGCGCGGCTGCATACCAAGCTGCTGATCCTCGACGATGCGGTCTATATCGGGTCAGCCAATTTCGATATGCGCAGCCTCTATCTCAATCTCGAGCTGATGCTGCGGGTCGAGGATAAGGCATTCGCCGATCACATGCGCGCTTATGCTGAAAACGAGCGGCAATATGCGCAGGCGATCACGCCCCAGCTCCATCGGCGGCGGCGGACGTGGTTCGCCCGGCTTCGCTGGAGCATCGCCTATTTCCTGGTCGGCGTGTTGGATTCGGGCGTGACCCGCCGCCTCAATTTCGGACGCGGCTGGCGATAGACCCTGATCGCTCGAGACCGAGCAGCCTGGAGGGTTGATCAGGCTCCAGCGAGGTCAGCCCGCCAGCGCGAAGCTCAATCCTTCCAGGCCCAGAAGACCTGGGCCGGGGGAATGTTCATCGGCTCGAAATCGCGATCGATACTCGCGAAATAGGGCTTGAGCAGACGGAGCACCTTGAGCGCATATTGATAGATCACGAAAGCGCCGCCAGGGCGCAGGATCGCGTGAGTCTCGCGCATGATCGCCGGCCCCACGCCAGGCGGCAGCGTCGAGAAGGGAAGGCCCGACAGCACATAGTCCGCACGTTCAAATCCATGGCGCGCCAGGATGGTACCGACATCGGCGGCCGATCCGTGGGCGACGATAAGGCGAGGATCGTCGATGGTGCGTTCCAAATAGCGGATAAAATCACGGTTGGTGTCGATAGCGAGCAATGTCGCATCGGGGGCAAGCTGGTCGAGGATAGGGCGAGTGAAGGTGCCTACACCGGGGCCATACTCGACGAACAGTTTGGTGCCTTCCCAGTCGACCCGCGACAGCATCTTGTCGATGAGCTTGTCGGACGACGGGATGATCGACCCGATCATCGTGGGATTTCTGCAGAATTCACGAAAAAACAGAGCGAGAGGAACGGTATCGAGCTTTGGAAGACGAAGCTTGCGACGTTGTTTCAGGGCCGTCTCGCCGATCGACATGGTATTTCAATGCTCCCTGTTGGGCTTCGTCACCTGTAGCGTTGGCAAAAGGCGAGGCCAAAGGCAAGATGGGCGATTGGTCAGACCGCCGGAATCCCGTGCGGTTCCATTCAGTCGTTGGACCGTGCTTCGCGCGGCTTGAGCATTCCGGGAGACACGAAACCGATTGGTGCGATCGCGAGCGAATCCTGTTTCAGCCGCGCCGCCATCTGCTCATATTCGCGCTCGATTTCCGGCGTGACCGACGCCCGCGTTTCGCCCAGCGCCGTCTCGAAATGCGCGGCCGTGACCTTTTCGGCTCCAATGGATTCGCGCAATGCGATCAGACCGGCCCGCCGGACCAGATCCTCCAGATCCGCGCCGGTAAAGCGCTCGGTGCGCCGGGCGACGCTTTCGAGATCGACGTCATCCGCCAGCGGCATATTGGCCGCGTGGATGCCCAATATCCGCAATCGCCCGCCGAAATCGGGGACGCTTACATAAATGAGTTCGTCAAAGCGGCCGGGCCGCAGCAACGCGGGATCGATCAGGTTGGGCCGGTTGGTGGCGCCGATCACGACAACCGACTGCAATTCCTCCAGCCCGTCCATTTCTGCCAGAATGGTATTTACTACCCGCTCCGTGACCTGCGGCTCGCCGAGGCCACCGCCGCGCGCGGGGACGAGCGAATCCAGTTCGTCGAAAAAGATCACCGTGGGCGCGACCTGCCGGGCGCGGGCGAACAGCCGAGCGATCTGCTGCTCGCTCTCGCCATACCATTTGGAGAGCAGGTCGCTGGATTTGGTGGCGATGAAGTTGGCCTGCGCCTCGCGCGCGACCGCCTTCGCGAGCAGCGTCTTGCCGGTGCCCGGCGGCCCATAGAGCAGGAAGCCCTTGGCCGGGCGGATGCCCATGCGCCGGAAGGCGTCCGGATTCTTGAGCGGCAATTCGACGCCCTCGCGCAGCTTCTCCCTGGCCTCGTCGAGCCCGCCGACGTCGGACCAGCGCACATTGGGCGCCTGGACCATCACCTCGCGCATCGCGGAAGGCTGGACGCGCTTGAGCGCATTGAGGAAATCCTCGCGCGTAACCGACAAGGTTTCGAGCACCTCCGGCGGAACGGTGCCCTCCTCGAGGTTGAGCTGCGGCATGATACGGCGCACTGCTTCGATCGCCGCCTCACGGGCGAGCGCGGCGAGGTCCGCGCCGACAAAACCGTAGGTGGTCCGCGCCAGCTCGTCGAGATCGACCTTGTCGCCGAGCGGCATTCCGCGCGTATGGATGCCGAGAATTTCGCGACGACCTCGCTCGTCGGGCACGCCGACGACGATCTCGCGATCGAAGCGGCCGGGGCGGCGGAGCGCCTCGTCGATCGCCTCGGGCCGGTTGGTCGCGGCGATGACGACGGTGTTCTGGCGCGCTTCCAGCCCGTCCATCAGGGTTAGAAGCTGGGCGACCAGCCGTTTCTCGGCCTCGCCCGTTACCTGTGCGCGCTTGGGCGCGATCGAATCGATCTCGTCGATGAAGATGATCGAGGGCGCCGACTTCGCTGCCTGCTCGAACACCTCGCGGAGCCGCTTCTCGCTCTCGCCATAGGCCGACCCCATGATTTCGGGACCGGCGATGTGGAAAAATTCGGCATGACTCTCATTGGCGACGGCCTTGGCCAGCCGCGTCTTGCCCGTGCCGGGCGGGCCGTGGAGCAGAACCCCCTTGGGCGGATCGACCCCGAGCCGTTGAAACAGCTCGGGGTAGCGCAGCGGCAGCTCGACCATCTCGCGGACCTGGTCGATGGTCGAGCCGAGACCGCCCAGATCATCATAGGTGACATCCGCGCGGCGGGTCTCGCGCGCTTCCTCATATTCGGGGCGAAGCTCGACTTCGGTTTCCGGCGTGATGTGGACGATGCCCTTGGGACTCGACGCCACTACCGTCAGACGGATTTCCTGCAGGGCATAGGCCGGCGCGTTCAGCATCTGCGAGAGCGCCGGCGGCAGATCGGAGCGGTCGACGCGCTGCTGTCCGGCGGTCGCGACGATGTCGCCGGTGGTCAGCGGGCGCATGCCGAAGGTGCGCTTCAGGGCGTTGGCGGACCCTTGCAGGCGCAGATTTTCCTGTGCCGGCGCGAATATGACGCGTGTGGCTGGTTTGGATTCGGCCTTGCGTATCTCAACGAAATCGCCCGAGCCGGTGCCGGCATTGGCGCGCTGTAGGCCATCCAGGCGGAGGATCTCGAGCCCCTCATCCTCCGGATAGGAAAGCATGGCGCGCGCCGGGGTGGCGCGCTTGCCGACGATTTCGACGACGTCCCCCTCCAGCAGGTCGAGCGAGGTCATCACCGTGCGCGGCATGCGCGCAAGGCCGCGCCCGGCATCGTCCGGACGTGCATTGGCGACCTGCAATCGACGAGTTGGGGTTTCGCTGTCGGCCATTTCGCTCTCCTTGCCCTCGCCACGCGACATAAGAGCTTTGAGCGCAAAATCGATCCCGGAGAGATAAAAAAAGGGCCGGCAAAGCCGACCCTTGGAAGTTTTAGGAGAGGATGCCTGAAAGGCAGGATCTTTTTGCACTTGCGAAGGGCCACAGCGCAATTGCGAATTGTGCATTAATGATTGCAAATTCAGCAATTGGCCCTATTGAGGTTTCGCCGGGCGTTGAACGGTTCATCCCGATCTCCTTCCATATTGTTGGATGCGCCGGCAAGAGGAATCCAGACGTGCGTCGGCTACCCCCACTTACCTCTATCGAGGCGTTTGTTCAGGTTGCTCGGGAAGGATCGGTGAAGGCGGCTGCCGAACGTCTTTCGCTGTCTTCTCCGGCGCTTAGCCGCCGCATCCAGGCGCTGGAGCGGTTCGTCTGCATGCCTCTATTCGATCGGCGCCATCAAGCGATCGTTCTCAACAGCGACGGTGAAAAACTGTTGGATAGAATAGCACCCGCGCTTGATATGTTAAGCGATGCGATAGAGATTTCCACGGGGGGCGAGCACGAGATCTTGCGGCTGAGACTCTCGGTGCCACCGCTTTTTGCATCGCAGCGATTAATGCCGCATATGTCCGATCTTCGGATCCGCCATCCCGATCTTCACGTCGATATGAATACATCGGTCAACGGATTGGCGCGGCTCAATGACGGTATCGACGCGGCGGTGGTGCTGGTGCGCGACGTCGATCCGAGCTTCTACTCGCGCAAGATCAATCAGGGCCAGATCGTGCTGATCTCGGGCAAATCGCTGGCACGCGGCCTGGGCAAGCCATTTGCCCCGCGCGATATCCAAAATCTGACGGTGCTGCTCCATAATGATCTGCGTGACGGTTTTGACATCTGGCGCGAAAGCATTGGCATACCGGATTTGGAACCGCTGACGATCGACTATTTCGATTCCGGTCAACTGATCCTAGATGCCGCCGCCGCCGGGCTCGGCGTGGCGTTCATGATGGACGGACATATGTCGGCGGCGCAGGACGACCGTCTCGTCCTCCTGTCCGATACCCATGTGGCCTACCCGCAAAGCTACTGGTTTGCCTGCCGCAAGAGCGCGCTTTCGAACCGCGCGACACGGCTGTTCCATGACTGGCTGTTCGAGACCCTGCCGACGGACACCTGATCCAATTACGTGGATTTTGCGGGCCGGTGCGACGGTTTCAGCAAAGCTGAAACAGGCTCACGCGTCGGCGAGCACTTTCGCCGAGACGATCTTGCCGGGGCTGCGCGGCGGCTCTCCCTTGGGAAGCGCGTCGACATGCTCCATGCCGGAGACGACCTCGCCCCAAACTGTATATTGACGATCGAGGAAGGTGGCATCGTCGAAGCAGATGAAGAACTGGCTGTTCGCGCTGTTTGGATTGCTGGTCCGCGCCATCGAGCAGATGCCGCGAACATGTGGCTCAGCCGAAAATTCGGCGGGCAGGTCGGGCTTGTCCGATCCGCCCATGCCCGTGCCAGCGGGATCGCCGCCTTGCGCCATGAATCCGTCGATCACGCGATGGAACGTCACGCCGTCATAAAAGCCCTCGCGCGCCAGCTCCTTGATGCGGGCGACATGCTGAGGGGCCAGATCGGGCCGCAGCCGGATGGTCACATCGCCACCCTCGAGCGTGAGCACCAGCGTGTCTTCGGGATTGTCGGCCATGGTCATGCTCCTGATACGAAAGATGATGCGCTTAGGCGGCTTGATCGCGTCGCGCCAGCCCATATTCCTCGGCCATCAACGCATAGCTGCGCCGCCGGGTATCGTGATCGTGCATGATGTTCACCAGCAGCACCTCGTCGGCGTCATAGAGCGCGGCGGCGGCGTCCAGCTCGGCCCGCACCTGCGCGGGGGTGCCGAGCGCCTGGCGGCGGCGGCGCGTGACCGCCCTTGGGGTGTCGCGTCTCCAGGCGAGCGCCTTCTCCACGCTTGGCACCGGGATGAGTTCTCCCTGATGGAGATGATGAAACATCATCGCTGCCGGGGCCGCCAGGGCCGCTGCCTCCTCCTGCGAAGGCGCGGCGATGGCCCAGACCGCCACCGCCATATAGGGCTCGACGAGCCAGGCAGAGGGCTGAAACCGGCTGCGATAGACCTGCGCCATCATCGCGCCGTCCGAATTGATGAAGTCGGCGAAGCAATAGGGCAGACCTGTCTCCGCCGCCCACACGGCCGAATCCATTGACGAGCCGAGCAGCCAGGGCGCGGGCGATCCTTCCCCGCCGGAAGGGAGCGTCCGGGTCAGGCTGGCAAAGGCATGGTCTTCCGGCAGGCTGTCCGAAAGATAGGCAAGTAGCTCCGCAAGCTGCTGCGGGAAATCGTTCGGCATCACGCGACTGCGGTCGCGTTGGAGTGCGAAGGCGGTTCGCCCGTCCGTCCCCGGCGCGCGGCCGATGCCGAGATCGATCCGCCCAGGCGCAAGCGCGGCGAGCAGCCGGAAGGTCTCGGCGATCTTGAACGGCGAATAATGCGGCAGCATGATTCCGCCCGAGCCGATCCGGATATGCCGGGTTCGTAGCGCGACGGGGCCGATCAGCGCCTCCGGCGCCGCGCCCGCCAGGCCGGGAGAAGCGTGATGCTCCGCCAGCCAATAGCGATGATAGCCGAGTCCGTCGCAAAGCCGCGCGAGATCGAGCGTATTGGCCAAAGCGTCAGCCGCTGTTTTCCCGTCCGGGATAGGCGATTGGTCGAGAACCGAAAGGATGTAGGGCCGGGGCATTGGCACGATATAGAAAATGTGAGCGCGATTGAAAGCACCGGCTCGACGTCCTAGGGCGAGCCCATGCAGGCTACGCTAGTGTTGCCGCCGGGACGCCGGATGGCGCTGACGATCGTCATCATGGCGGGAACGCTGATCCAGGTGCTGGATTCAACGATCGCGAACGTTGCCTTGCCGCATATGCAGGCATCGCTGGGCGCGGCGCCGGATACGATCACCTGGGTGCTCACCTCCTATATCGTCGCGGCCGCGATCGCGACGCCGATGACAGGATGGCTGGAAACGAAGATCGGTCGCCGCAATCTGATGGCGGTTGCCATCGGCGGCTTCACCATCGCATCCATGGCGTGCGGATTTTCCACATCGCTGGCGATGATGGTGGGTGCGCGGCTCGCGCAAGGCATTTTCGGTGCCTTCATCAGCCCGCTTTCGCAGGCGATCATGCTAGACATCTTTCCGGACCGCGAACGTCCCAAGGCGATGTCCATCTGGGCGATGGGGGTAATGATCGGGCCGATCGTCGGCCCCGTGCTGGGGGGCGTCCTGACTGACGCCTATACATGGCGCTGGGTGTTCTTCATCAATGTCCCCATCGGCATCTTCGCCCTGTTCGGCCTGTTCGCGCTGATGGAGAATAGCGGCCGCCGCCGCGTGCCGTTCGACGCGCTCGGATTCAGCCTGCTTGCCCTGGCGCTGAGCGCGATCCAGCTCGCGCTTGATCGCGGCACGCAGCTAGATTGGCTCGATTCGCCGGAAATCCTGCTCGAAATCGCCGTGGGCGTCGGGATGCTCTGGATGTTCGCGGTTCATACCGCGACAGCGCGCGATCCGCTGGTGCCGCGCGCGATCTTCCGGGATCGGAATTTCGTCATCGCCAATCTGTTTTTTATGGTCGCGATGGGCGTGGCCATCTCGACGTCGGTGCTGATCCCGCCCATGCTTCAAACGCTCTTCCACCACGACACCACCGGCGCCGGCCTGATGATCATGCCGCGCGGCATCGCGATGATGTTTTCGATGTTCGTGGTCGGACGAATCGCGCATAGGATCGATGCCCGGATGCTCGTCGCCTTCGGATTGGCGGTAATCGGCATTTCGCAATGGATGATGACAGGTTTTTCCCTGGAAATGGATGCACGTCCGGTGATCATCACCGGTCTCATCCAGGGTTTGGGTTTCGGCTTTGTGGTGGTGCCGATGAACCTGTTGGCGTTCGCGACCCTGCCCCCCGAGACAAGAACCACGGGAGCGGCACTATGGAGTCTGTCGCGTAATCTTGGCTCGTCGATCCTGATCGCGATGTTCAGCGCGCTCGCCGCTCGCAACCTTCAGGTCAGCCACGCGGACCTTAGCGGCGAGCTTAGCATCATCCGCCACCCTTTTCTGCAGGGCGGTATCGTGGAGCAGCTCGGCTTGCCGAACGAAGGCGTATTGGCGGCGATGGATATGGAGGTCAACCGGCAAGCTCTGATGATTTCCTATCTTGATTCGTTCTGGCTCATGGCAGTGATGATCGTAGGGCTCATCCCGCTGACCTTCTTCCTGCGCGTTCAAAAGAGTCCGGCCGGGCGCCACGAGCCCATCGTGATGGAATAGGCTGACAAACAGCGGGCACGCCTCTAGGGTCGCGCACGAATCCTGGCTGCCGAAAGCTGCGTATGAGCGAGATCGACGAGCAAAACGCCGAGCAAGCTTCTGCGGCGATTCAACCACCGGCGCAGGCCAGCCATGACGGCGAGGATCGGCTGACTCCTGAGTTCGTGCAAGCTGTCGTCGACCATGTGGAGGCGGGCGACGATGAGGCCGCGCGCGATCTCGTTGCCCCGCTTCATCCGGCTGACATTGCCGATTTGTTCGAGTTGGCGCCATCCGACGCGCGCCGTCCCCTGGCAGCCACGCTCGCCGAGATGCTCGATGGCGATGTGCTCGCCGAGATGAACGAATGGGTTCGCGATGAGCTGATCGAAGCGCTCGCACCCCACCAGGTCGCCGAGATTGCCACTCAGCTCGACACTGACGATGCGGTTGCGATCATCGAGGAGCTTGACGCCGAGGACCAGCGCGAGGTGTTGCGCGCGCTCGCTCCCGACGACCGCGCCGCGATCGAGGAGGCGCTGTCCTACCCGGAGGAGTCCGCCGGCCGTTTGATGCAGCGCGACCTGATCGCGGTGCCCGAACATTGGATGGTCGGCGACGTGCTCGACTATCTGCGCAGCAACGAAGATCTCACCACCGATTTCTGGGAGATATTCGTTGTTGATCCGGCTCATCGTCCGGTCGGAACCTGCAAGCTGAGCTGGATCCTGCGCACCCCACGCGGAATCGCGATCGCCGATGTGATGCAACGCGAGCAGACGTTGATCCCGGTCGATATGGACCAGGAGGAAGTGGCACTGCGCTTCCAGAAATATGCACTGATCTCGGCGGCCGTTGTTGATCAGTCGGGACGGCTCGTGGGCATGATCACCGTCGATGACGTCGTCCACATCATCCAGGAAGAGGCCGGCGAGGATATCCTGCGGCTGTCGGGCGCGGGCGACGGCGACATCAACGAGCCGATCACGCTGACCGTCCGGTCCCGCCTGACCTGGCTCGTCGTCAATCTCGGGACCGCGATCATCGCCGCTTCGGTGGTCGGCTTGTTCCAAGGCGAGATCGCCCGCTTTGCCCTGCTCGCGGTGCTCATGCCGATCGTGTCGGGAATGGGCGGTAACGCGGGTACCCAGACCCTGGCCGTTGTGGTCCGCGCCTTGGCGACCAATCAGCTCACCAGTTCCAATACGCTGCGAATGATCCTGCGGGAATTTCGGATCGCCGCCGCCAACGGCGCCTCCCTGGGCGCGCTCATTGGCCTTGGAACATGGCTGATCTACGGCAACGGACTACTCGCCGTTGTGATTGCCATGGCGATGGTCATTAACAATCTCGTTGCTGGCCTTGCCGGCGTGCTGGTCCCGATCACCCTCGATCGCTCGCGGGTCGATCCCGCGGTTTCCTCGGCGGTTTTCGTCACGATGATGACCGACGTGATGGGCTTCTTCTCGTTTCTTGGCCTTGCCGCGGCAAGCGGACTGGCTGGTTAGGCCAGCCCGGGAAGGTTATTCTACCGACACCTGATGTCGTCGTCCCTGTCGATCGCGCGGCCGAGGAGCGCACCCGCGCCACCGCCGAGAATCGTGCCCAGCGTCTTGGAACCACCCGGCGCGATGGTGTTGCCGAGCAGGCCGCCGGCGATGCCGCCGATGATCAGACCCGTGGTGCCGTCGTCGCGCCGGCAATAATAGCGGCCGTCCCGTCCGCGATAGATGCGGTCGCCCGGGCCGAGACGGCGCTCCCTGTAGTAGCGGCCATCGCGGTAATAATTGTCGGCATAGTAACCGTCATAGCGCGGATCGCGGCGGTTGTAGTCGTAGCGGCGATAGTCGTGCCAATCGCGATTTTCCTTGGCGCGGCGGCCGTGGGCGGGCGCCCAGGGCGGCGGATCGGCCACGGCCGGCATGGCGGGAACCATCACGGCGGCGAGCACCCCGGCCAGGATAAACTTGCGCATCTTTCTTCTCCTTTCACTGACCCGGCCTTCAAACGGGTCACAAGTCGTTACGTTGCATGAACGGAAAACTACGTTCTATTCATCCAACATATCCGTTTCGGAACTGGATTTGGCTAATCGCGCTTTCAACGTGACGGGGAGGTGAACACGGATGAAAATGCAGGGAATCGCGATCGGCGCCATGCTGGCCTTGGCGATGCCGAACGCGGCCATCGCCCAAACCGTCAGAAGCATTTCGGCCAGTGAGAAGGCACAGGGCGCCAAGGTGCACCCGGAATTGCTGCGTGAGTTCGGGGGAGCCTATCGCGGCCCGCAGGCCGCCTATGTCGAGTGGGTCGGCAAGAGGATCGCGCTCCAATCGGGCCTGTCCAATTCGGATCGCGACTTCACCGTGACGCTGCTCGATTCCCCTGTGAACAATGCCTTCGCGATCCCCGGCGGCTATGTCTATGTCACGCGCCAGCTCGTCGCCCTGATGAACGACGAAGCCGAGCTGGCCTCGGTGCTCGGCCACGAGATCGGCCATGTCGCCGCGCGTCATTCGAACAAGCGCAATACCACTTCGACGCTCGGAAGCATCCTCGCGGCGGGCGTCGGCATTCTCACTGGCAGCTCCGAACTGGGCCAGATCGCGGGCTATAGCGCGCAACTCTACACGCTGCGTTTCTCGCGGACGCAGGAATATGCGGCCGATGATCTGGGCATCCGATATCTCAGGGGCGCGGGCTATGATCCCTATGCCGCCGCCGACATGCTGGCGAAGCTCAACGCGATGTCGTCCGTCGAGGCGCGTTCGGCCGGAAAGGACGCAAACGCGGTGCCGGGATGGGCCAGCACCCATCCCAATACGGCCGACCGCGTGGCGCGTGCACGCCAGCGTGCCAGGGCGGCGGGTGCCGCGTCGGGGCAGGGCGCCCGCAACCGCGACGCCTTCCTCGCCGCGATCGACGGGATGCGTTACGATGACGACCCACGCCAGGGCATCATCGACGGCCAGACGTTCAAGCATCCGGATCTCAAGCTGGGGTTCACCGCCCCTCGGGGCTACACGATCGCCAATGGTCCCACCGTGGTCGCCGTCACCGGTTCGGGGGGGCAGGCCCAGTTCCAAGGCGGCAAGCTCGGCGCGGGTGGCCTGCGCGACTATGTCGATCAGGTGTTCCAGGGCCTTGGCGGGGGAAAGACGCGGGTCGACTATGGCGAGGTCCGCTCGAACAGCGTGAACGGAATGGACGTGGCTTATGCGGTGACGCAAGCCTCCACCCAATCCGGCCCTGTCGACGTCACCGTCTTCGCCTATCGTTTTACGCCCGACACCGCTTATCATTTCGTGACGATCACGCCGCAGGGGAGCGGCCTCGGCGCGTTCGTGCCTCTTGTCGACAGCTTCCGCCGGCTCAACGAAAGCGAGGCGGCGAACATCAAGGCACGCCGCATTCAGGTGGTCGCGGTGAAGCCGGGCGATACCGTTCAGAGCCTCGCGGGACGAATGAGCTATCCCAATTTTCGGATGGAGCGCTTCCTGGCGCTCAACGGCCTCGACGCGAACGCGCGGCCGCGCCCGGGCGACAAGGTAAAACTGATAGTGCTGGGATAGGCACGAAAAAAGGCGGCGGAGCTTGGCCCCGCCGCCCTTCTTTTTCGTTTGAGCGAAGAGCTATTAGCCCTTCATGTTCGCCGAAACGTTGTTGAAGGTCGCGTTGACGCGCGTGCCGAGCGCCGACATCGCGCTGATCGCGGCGACGGCGATGAGGGCGGCGATCAGGCCATATTCGATGGCGGTCGCGCCCTTGGAATCCTTCAGAATCTTACGAATGAACTGCATGATGATACTCCTTGTTCAACGCCCAACTTGGTGTTCCCGGTTGCCAGGCCCGTTCCAAAGACCCAGCAAGCAGATCAAGAATAGAAGCCAAGGAGTTTCGAAAGTTTTAACGCGCGGAAAATTGATGGTGAAGGAGGAGTAGGATGATCAGGCCCTCTCGACCTGATCAGCGATATTGTTCCACATCTCCACCGTCACATGGCCGAGGCCGACAATCCCGCCCAGCACGACAAGAACGACGAGCGCGAGAATCAGGCTATATTCGACCGCCGTGGCGCCTTTCTGGTCGCGCAACACCTTGCGCGCATGTCGCATCATTGTATGCCGCCCTGATCCGTAGGGGTCCGGTTGGACGCTATCCAAACCAGATTAACAATCTCTCTCACAGCGGACGGGGATGATGGTGGATTTGCTGGTGATCGTGGCGGCGGCACTGGTCGATGCGGACGGGCGCGTGCTCGTGCAGCAGCGGGCCGCCGATCGTCCGATGGCTGGGCTGTGGGAATTTCCCGGCGGCAAGATCGAGGCGGGGGAGACGGCCGAGGCGGCGTTGGTGCGCGAACTGGCGGAAGAGCTCGGCATCGCGACCGAGACGGCCTGCCTCGCACCAGCCGGTTTTGGCACGGCGCCGCGCGAAGACGTTGACGGAGGCCAGCTCCTCCTGCTGCTTTATGTCTGCCGGAAATGGCAGGGCATCCCACGCGCGCTTGACGCCGCCGAGCTGCGCTGGGTCCGGCCCCGCCAGCTCCATGACCTGCCGATGCCGCCGGCCGATATTCCGCTTATCGGCCTGCTCGACGCGCTGATCTGATCCGTTCCGGTTAGCGCAAGGCCGCGAAGGCCAGCACAACCCAGCCGATGATCATCCCGGCGCCACCGAACGGGGTGACGACGCCCCAGCTTCGCGGCGCGCCCAGCGCCATTGCATAAAGCGATCCGGCGAACACCACCGCGCCCAGCAGCATCAGCAGCGCCGCCAGCCGACCCTTCGGCAGCGACAGGGCGCACATCGCGGCGACGGCGTGGATGAGCTGATATTCAGCGCCGGTTCGGAGCCAGCGCACCGCCGCGCCGCTCGCGCCGTGAGCACCGAATGCTCCGGCGGCAACCGCCAGCCCGCCCGAGATCGCCGCGAACGCCATCAATCCCTTATTCTGTTTCATCGTCAGCCTCTTCCCTTGCCAGCATGCGTCCCGGCCGGAACACCAGTTCCTCGCCCGCGTGCAGGTCGCCCGAACTCACCTGTCGATCAAGCCGGTCGGTATCGCGGCGGCGATATTCTTCCTCGACCATGTCGACCGCCTGCTCGCTGAAGCCGAGCGCGCCGAGCGCCAGCCGTCCCATGCAGACCGCTGATTCGAAAACCTCCCGCACCGTGCCGCGCACGTCGAGATCGTTCAGCGCGATCAGTTGGCGTCGATCAAACGCGCGCACGAACACCGCCGCCTGCGGGAATGCCTCCATGATCGGCTCCAGCCGCATGACATCGAAATCCGGATCGTCGAGGCAGAACAGGATGATACGCGCGTCCTCGGCGCCGGCCTGGCGGAGAAGGTCGATACGCGTGCCGTCGCCGAAATAGACCTTGGTGCCGAACTCCTCCGAAATATCGATCTGTTTGGTCTTGGAATCGATGAGCGTCAGCGCCACGCCCTTGGCGGCGAGCATCTGTGCGACGGTCTGCCCGAAGCGGCCGTAGCCCACCACGAGCGCACTTGCCTGGCCGACGCCGTCCGGGCCCTGGCGAGTGCCCTGATCGCGCGTCGGGCGCACGTAGCGCCGCGCGACCAGCATCAGGAAGGGTGTGGTCGCCATCGACAACGTCACGATCGCGCCGAACAGGCTCGCAGCCTCGGGCGCGACGAGCTGCGCGGCCTGCGCCTGCGCGAACAGCACAAAGCCGAATTCACCACCCTGGCTCAGCAGCAGACCGAGCGCCAGCGCCTCGCGGCGGCCCGACCTGAACAGGCGCGCGAGGCCGTAGATCACGCCCGTCTTGATCGCGACCAGCAGGATTGCCATCCCTAGGATGAACAGCGGCCGCGCCACGATCGCCTGCAGATCGAGCATCATGCCGACAGCCAGGAAGAACAGGCCAAGCAGGATCGTCCTGAACGGCTCGACGTCGGTCTCAAGCTCGTGACGATAGGGCGAATCGGCGAGCATCACGCCGGCGACGAAGGCGCCCAGCGCCGGCGACAGATGCAAGGATTGCATGAGCGTCGCCGCGGCGATGACGGTGAAAAGCCCGGCCGCGACGAACAGCTCGCGCTCGCCAAGCCCGCCGATCAGCCGGAACAGCGGGTTGAGAACATAGCGCCCAACGAGCACCAGCCCCGCGACCGCGAGGATGGAATAGACCGCGAGCAGCCATCCGGGTGGTGCCAGCGGATCGACCGGCGCGCGCGACAGAGCCGCGATCACCGTAATCAGCGGGACGATCGAAAGATCCTGGAAAAGCAGGATCGAAAAGGCGCGCTCGCCATAGGGCGTGTTGAGCCGCCCGCTCGATCGCAACATCGGCAGTACCTGCGCCGTGGACGACAGCGCGAGCGGCAGCCCGAGCGCGATCGCGGCTCCGATGCTGAAGCCGGTCGTGACATAGATCATCAGCGCGAGCCCCGCGCCGCAGGCGATCACCTGTGCCGTGCCGAGCCCGAAAATGTCATGCTTGAGCCGCATCAGCCTGGCCGGGTTGAGTTCCAGGCCGACCAGGAACAGCAGCAGCACGATCCCGAGTTCCGCGAAATGGAGCTTGTTCGCGGCATCGCCGACGAGATCGAAACCGTGCGGCCCGATCATCGCGCCGGCGACGAGATAACCGAGGGTGGCGCCGAGCCCCAGCCGTCGAAAGATGAGTACGAAGGCCAGCGCTGCGCCGAGCAGCAGCATGGCTTCGCGTAAATGGAAGGCCGTGTCGACCGGCCCGCTCACGCGGCCGCCGCGGTGCGGGTCGCCTCGGCCACCGCTTCGAACGCGAGCCGGATCGAGGGGTGGCGCGCGCTGTGCGGGCGGGCAGGGGCGAAGATTTCAAGGCCGGGCCATTCACCGGGATCGTCGCGCTCGCCCGCGAGAAAGCCGGTCAGCGCATCGCGGGCGGTCTCGAGTTCCTGGAGGCTGCGCCCGATGACATGCTCGCCCATCAGTGCTGCCGAGGCCTGCCCCAACGCGCAGGCGCGCACTTCCTGGCCGATCGCCGCGACACGGCCATCGGCATCGAGCCGCACGTCGACGATCACGCGGCTGCCGCAGATCGGCGAGCGTTTCTCGGCGCTGGCCTGCGCATCAGGCAGCCGCTGCTGATGCGGGATGGAGGTGGCGAGGCGGAGAATGGTGCTGTTGTAAAGCGCGGCGGACATGAGCCGGATGTAGGAGCGCGCGTGCGTCAGGTCGAGAGCGTGTTGCCCTTTTCCGTTTCTTCGGGGTGGCCTTTGCGGCGCGCCTCGACGAAATCGACGATCGCGCGGCTGCTCGCGTCGAGCAGGACATGGCTGCGCGACTGCGTGATCCATGCCGGCCGCTCGGCGTCGCCGCCGAACAGCGTGTCATGGCCGAGATTGATCAGCAGATAGCCGATGGTCGCGATCAGCAGGCCCTTGAGCGCGCCGAAGCCGAAGCCGAGCAGGCGATCAAACCCGCTAAGCCCGGCATAGCGCATCGACGACGAAAGCGATGCCGCCGCGAGCTTGCCCACGATCAGCACGCCGCCGAACACCAGCGCGAAGGCAAGAATCGATCCCGTCGTCCCCGTTCCGACCCATGGCGCCACGAAATTCGCGACCGGATTGAACAGGAATTTGAGCGCGAACACCGCCACGATCCAGGTGCCTAGCGAGAGCACCTCGCCGACAAACCCGCGCATTGCGCCGAAGATCGCCCCGCCGATGACGAGGATCAGCACGATCATGTCCAGCGCGGTCAATGTGCTCATCTTGCCTTGGAATCCCCGCCGGAGGCCTAGCCACGCCCCAGCAAATGGTCAACGAGATTGCCGAGCTGGCGGAAGCCGGTCAACCGCATGCCCTGCCCAGCTTCGGCCAGCGACGCGGGGACGAGCGCGGTGTCGAAGCCGAGCTTGGCCGCTTCCTTGAGCCGCAGGCCACCATGTGCGATCGGTCGAACCTCGCCCGACAGCGCGATCTCGCCGAAGGCGACGGCATGCGCGGGCACCGGCCGTTCCGATAGCGCCGAAACCAGTGCAGCCGCGACCGCCAGATCGGCGGCGGGATCGGACAGGCGATAGCCCCCCGCCACGTTCAGATAGACCTCAGCGGTCGAGAAGCTGAGTCCGCAGCGTGCCTCGAGCACAGCGAGCACCATCGCAAGCCTGCCGCTGTCCCAGCCGACCACCGCGCGTCGCGGGGTGGCGCCGCTTGCGAGCCTTACGACCAATGCCTGAATTTCGACCAGCACGGGGCGGGTGCCTTCCATCGCGGGGAAGACGGTGGTCCCCGCTACTGCTTCGCCGCGCGAGGTGAGGAACAGCGCGCTTGGATTGCCGACCTCGTCGAGCCCCATCTGTCCCATCGCAAACACGCCGATCTCGTCGGTGCCGCCGAAGCGGTTCTTGATCGCGCGCAGGATGCGATACTGGTGGCTGCGCTCGCCTTCGAAGCTCAACACCGTATCGACCATATGCTCCAGCACGCGCGGCCCGGCGATCGACCCGTCCTTGGTGACATGGCCGACCAGCATCAGCGCCGATCCGCGCTCCTTGGCGAAACGGATCAGCTCCTGCGCCGAGGCGCGGACCTGGCTCACCGTGCCCGGCGCGCCTTCGATCAGATCGCTATGCATCGTCTGGATCGAATCGATCACCAGCAGAGTTGGGGCGGGACCGGTCGACAGCGTCGTCAGGATATCTCGAACCGAGGTGGCCGACGCCAGTTGCACCGGTGCATCGCCAAGCCCGAGCCGTCGCGCGCGCAGCCGCACTTGATCGGCCGCTTCCTCGCCGGAAACATAGGCGACCGACCCGCCACCGCGCGCGATCCGCGCCGCCGCCTGTAGCAGCAGGGTCGATTTGCCGATGCCGGGATCGCCGCCGATCAGCGTCGCCGATCCCGGCACCAGTCCCCCGCCGATCGCGCGATCGAATTCGGCGATGCCGGTCGGCGTGCGCGGCGGCAGCGGTACATTCGTGTCGAGGCCAACCAGCTCGATGGGGCGGCCACCACCCTGAAGATTATGCTTGAGCGCGAACGGCGTGACGTTGCTCGGTGCTTCCTCGACCAGCGTGTTCCACTCGCCACAATCGACGCACTGGCCCTGCCACTTTGACGACACCGCCCCGCAAGCCTGGCAGACATAGCGTTTCAGCGGTTTGGCCATACGATCTCCGATGCGAACGAAGAGGGAACATAGCGAGGGGGCAGACCAATGTCGAGCAAGGCCGGACATGGTCGGAAAGATACCCAACGATAGTGACTAATGCCGGGTAAAACCTGAACGGCGAGAATGTCTTCAGGAAAGATCGGCATCTCTGCCCGTACCGGATGCGACCGTATTCGGCATCATAATAATCAATGGATGCCTGCGCGGCCCGTTGTTCACTGAATTGCGGGGCCTGTTCCGTAAATGACCAGCTTCTTTCGTACCAAACTGGCCAGGGAACTGGCCGCCATCGTCCGGCAGCACCGAACGCCGCAGGGAGAAACCTCGACGCCGAAGCCGGAGCCGATCCGCGACGATCTGGAATATTACACCGACCGCCACAGCAAGCAGACGCGGCTGGCGGAAAACGCGACCGTCCCCGCCGCGCGCGAGGCGCATCTCCGGATGGCGTGGCTCTATCGCGCGAAAGCCGCGGAGGCGCTGCGATCGGCGATGCGCCATAATCATGACGCGCTGCATCTGTCGCTGATGGACTTGCCGACCGATCGCAACCGGGAACTCGAGGCGTTGCTCAATGTCGAGCCGCATCCCTTCGCGCCCTCGCCGCTCGCCGCCAGGCCCGAGCGGTAGGCCGATTTCGTCGCCGCCCGATTGAGGCCAAGGAACTCTTGCCCCTCGCAGCGATTGAATCGGCCTCGAAAGGATTTCGGCATGGCCGCACGCTCATATTGGCAGGGGCAGATCAGGCTGGCGCTGGTTTCGATCCCGGTGGAGATCTATTCGGCGACGCGCAGCGGCGCGACCATCGCCTTCCATCAGATCCACGAGCCCTCGGGCAAGCGGGTGAAGTATGAGAAGGTGGTGCAGGGTATCGGCCCGGTCGACCGCGACGAAATCCTGAAGGGCTATGAATATAAGAAGGGCAATTATGTCCTGCTCGACGAAAAGGAGATCGAGGCGGTCAAGCTCGAAAGCAAGAAGACGCTCGAGCTGACCCAGTTCGTCGATGCCGACAGCATCGATCCGATCTATTTCGACAAGCCCTATTATGTCGTGCCCGCCGACGATCTGGCGGAGGAAGCGTTCGTCGTCGTGCGCGAGGCGCTGTGGCGATCGAAGAAGGTCGGGATCGGACAGCTCGCCATGCGCGGGCGCGAATATGTGGTGAGCCTCAAGCCCTGCGGGCGCGGCATGGTGCTGGAAACGCTGCGCTATGACGACGAACTCAACAAGGCGGCCTCCTATTTCCGCACGATCGGCGACGCCAAGCCGGACGAGGATCTGCTCGATCTCGCCTCGACGCTGATCGAGAAGAAATCGGGCGAATTCGACGCGGGCGATTTCCACAATCGCTATGTCGATGCACTGAAGGAGCTGATCGAGAAGAAGATCAAGAACAAGGGCGCCCGCATCGAAACCGAGGAGGCAGAGGAGAAGCCTGCGCACGGCAGCAATGTCATCGATCTGATGGCTGCCCTGAAGAAGTCGCTCGACAAGCCGGGGCCAGGCCCTGCGGATGCGGCGAACGATCGCAAGCCTGCACGAAAGACGGCGTCCAAGCCTGTGGCGAAGCGGGCGCCTGCGAAGGCGGCCCCGGCGCGCAAGACGGCTGCGAGGAAGCGTGCGTAGCCTTCACTCTCGTCATTCCAGCGAAAGCTGGAATCTCTGTTTCTTCTATGAGGAAGAACAAAAGAGATTCCAGCTTTCGCTGGAATGACGGGGATATTGTCATGGCTGCCCGCAACCCCCTCGCCACCTACAACGCCAAGCGCGACTTCAAGAAGACGCGCGAGCCCAAGGGCGCGTTGGGGCGGGCGCATGGCAATCGTTTCCTTGTCCAGAAGCATGATGCGACGCGGCTGCATTATGATTTCAGACTGGAACTCGACGGCGTGCTCAAGAGCTGGGCGGTGACTAAGGGGCCGAGCCTCGATCCGGAGGACAAAAGGCTCGCCGTCCGCACGGAGGATCATCCGCTCGCCTATGGCGATTTCGAGGGCACGATCCCCGAAGGCGAATATGGCGGCGGCACCGTCATGTTGTGGGATGACGGCACGTGGGAGCCGGTTGGCGGCAAGGATCCGAGCAAGACCATCGAGGAGGGCCATCTCCACTTCATCCTCCATGGCGAGCGGATGAAGGGCGAATGGCTGCTGGTGCGAATGAAACCGCGCCCGAAGGAGAAGCGCGAGAACTGGCTGCTGCGCAAGATCGAGGACGACTATGCGGGCGGCAGCGGCGATCTGGTCGATCGCGAGGTAACGAGTGTAGTGTCGGGCCGGTCGATGGTCGAGATCGCGCAGGGCAAGGGCGGGGAGGCCGTCTGGCATTCGAACAGGGATAACCTCCCCGGTACGGGGAGGGGGACCATG
>Ga0081455_10000847_pt1 | contig 39366 bp, 37 predicted proteins | sample TabmetS3T2R1_FD_70207 | JGI IMG/M metagenome (GOLD analysis project Ga0081455, IMG submission 70207) | Tabebuia heterophylla rhizosphere microbial communities from the University of Puerto Rico - S3T2R1 | ecosystem: Host-associated > Plants > Roots > Rhizosphere ... | reverse complement strand
TCCTGCGACAGGGACTGGATACGCAGCCGTTCTGGATCATCTCGCTGTCGATCCCGAAGGACGACAGCGACGACAGGTTCTCGCGCCTGGCGCTGGTTCACATCGACGCGAATACGGGCGAGGTCACGGAAGTCAACGAGCAGAAGAACGTGAAGAGGAAGGCGAAGCGCTGAATGGAGTGGATCCGAATGGAGGGCAGATGACCGAGACGGACGCGCCGCAAAGCGTCGATGACGTGCGGAAGGTGGCCGAGGACCGCGGGGTGGAGTTCTTCTTCGCCCAGTTCGTGGAGCTGAACGGAAAGCCGAACGCGAAGCTCGTGCCCGCGCGCCTGCTCGACACCGACGCTTCCGTGACGACGCGCGGCCACCGTTTCATGTCGCCCGGAGACCTGCCGCTCGCACAGCCCGCGGAATACGAGGCCACGCTGCGCACGCACGGCAAGGTGATCGCGGATTTCGCCGCGCGCCGCGCCGCGATCCATGAGCAGGTCGTCGCCTGCGGCAAGTCGCTCGGCGGCGTAACGCTGCTCGAGGACGAGCTGCTCGACGAAGTCACGGCGCTCGTCGAATGGCCCGCCGCGCTCACGGGCGGCTTCGAGGCACGCTTCCTCGAGCTGCCGCGCGAGGTGCTCATCTCGACGCTCCAGGAGCATCAGCGCTATTTCCCGGTCGTCGGCGCCGACGGGAAGCTGCTGCCGCACTTCATCACCGTGAGCAACATCGAGAGCCGCGATCCCGACCGCGTGCGCGCGGGCAACGAACGCGTGGTGCGTCCGCGTCTCTCCGATGCCGCGTTCTTCTGGTCGCAGGATCGCAAGCAGCCGCTCGCGGCGCGGCGCGAGGCGCTCGATGCCGTGACCTTCCAGGCGAAGCTCGGCTCGCTCGGGGACAAGGCCCGTCGCGTGAAGACGCTCGCGGGAGAGATCGCGCTGCTCATCGACGCCGAGCGTCCGCGCGTCGAGCGCGCGGCGGAGCTCGCGAAGTGCGACCTCCTGTCGTCGATGGTCGGCGAATTCCCCGAGCTGCAGGGAATCATGGGCCGCTATTACGCGCTCGCCGATGGCGAACCCGTCGACGTCGCGGCGGCGATCGACGAGCACTACATGCCGCGCGGCGCGGGCGGCGTGCTGCCCGATACGCTCGCGGGCCTCGCCGTGGCGCTCGCGGACAAGCTCGACACGCTCGCCGGCATCTTCGCGATCGGCCAGAAGCCGACCGGCACGAAGGATCCGTTCGGCCTGCGGCGCGCGGCCATCGGCGTGTTGCGCATCCTCGTCGAGAAGCAGCTCGATCTCGATCTGCGCGCGTTCATCGTGCGGGCGGCCGAGCTGCAGCCGGTGAAGGGCCCGAACGTCGCGCAGGAGATAGCGGACTATTTCCTGGAACGGCTGCGCGCCTATCTACTCGATCCGGCGGCCGCCGGCCGCGTCGAGGGTGCGACCCCGGAAGCGATCGACGCCGTGGCGGCGAGCCAGCCCGCCTCGCCGCTCGATTTCGTCGCGCGGCTGCGCGCGCTCGTGAAGTTCCTGGCGGCGCCCGAGGCCGCGAGTCTCACGGCCGCGAACAAGCGCATCTCCAACATCCTCAAGAAGGCCGAAGGCGCCGCGGGCACGCCCGACGTCGCGCTGCTCGCCGAGCCCGCGGAGAAATCGCTGCACGAGGCGCTCGCGGCCGTCTACCCGGACGTCGAGCGCTTGCAGGCCAAGCGTGATTACGCGGGCGCACTGGCACGGCTCGCGACGCTCAGGCCCACGGTCGACCGGTTCTTCGACGACGTCATGGTGAATGCCGAGGATCCGAACCTGCGCCGCAACCGCCTGGCGCTGCTCGCGCAGCTGCGCGGGCTGTTCGCACGCATCGCCGACCTGTCCTGCCTGCCGGGCTGAGCCGCGATGCAGTGGATCGCATCCATCCTGTTCACGCTGTTCATGGGCGTGTGGACGATTTCGTTCGGTTTCGTCTACTGCGTCGTCTGCGTGTTCCTGCCGTGGCGCGGCTGCTTCTGGATGGCGGGCATGCTGACATACCCGGTGTTCTTCGCACTGCGCGTGATCTGCGGCCTGCGCTACACCGTCGAGGGCTACGAGAACCTGCCGGCCGGCAACCACGTGATCTTCATGAAGCATTCTTCGACGTGGGAAACCTACGGAATCATGGTCCTGTTCCCGCCGCTCGTCTGGGTCATGAAGCGCGAGATCCTCTGGATCCCCTTCGTCGGCTGGGGCTGCATGCTCGCGCGGTGCATCGCCATCGACCGCAAGGCGGGCGCGTCGGCCGTGAACCAGGTGCTGACCCAGGGCAAGCAGCGCATGGAGGAGCTCAAGGCGTGGATCCTCGTGTTCCCCGAGGGCACGCGCATGGCGCCGGGCGAGACGCGCCGTTACGGATCGAGCGGTACGTTGCTCGCGGCGCAGGAGAACCGGCTCATCGTGCCCGTCGCGCACAACGCGGGCTATTTCTGGCCGCGCCGCGGACTGCTCAAGAAGCGCGGCACCATTCGCGTGATCATCGGGCCGCCGATCGTGGCCGCGGGCCGCGACACGCGCGAGGTCAACGACGAAGTGCAGCGCTGGATCGAGGCGCACAGCACACCGCCCGCGGACGCGACGTCCGTCGCGGGCTAGCCGACGCCCGTCATCACCGAGACGCGCCCGCCACCGATCTCGCGTCCGTCGATGCTCGCGATGAACGAGTAGATCCGCCCGCCCGGGTTCGCGACGAGTCGCGTCGCGTTCACGAGCAGCTCGCCGTCGAGATCGTCGAGCCTTGCGACCTGCAGCGTGAGATCCCGGATCGCGACGAGCATCCCACCGGCCGCGGCCTCCGCCGGATTCTGCAAACCGCCATGCGCGGCCATCGCCTGCGCGCCGTACTCGGCGAGATGCAGCGCTGCGAGTCGGCCATTCCGGCGCAGCGGATTCGTGGCCGAGCGATGCGAGTGCGTGGCGCACGCGATCCCGGTATCGCTCGCGCCCACGATGCGTTCGAGCAGGCACATCGCGCCCGCGTGCGGCACGAGCGTGCGCAGCTCCGGAAACGTGCGCGCGTCAGGCGTCACGGCGCGAACTCCAGCGTCACGCGCGAATCGCCCGTGCCGCGCAACGTGACCCGGCCCGCGCGGCCCGCCGCGACGAGCTCGAGCAACGGCAATGCCCGCAGCGCGGGATTGCCTCTTCGCAGCGGCTCTAGCGCCGCATTTGCGCAGGGCGTCTCGGACTCGCCGCCGGATTCGATCGACAGCGTGCCCGGTGCACCCGCGTCGCGCGCGAGCACGAGCGCGACGCTCGCGTTGAGCGTCAGCGGCCGCGCGTCGAACAACGGGGCCGGCGCGACGGCGTCGTAGGCGACGAGCAGGATGTCTTCCTCGAGATCGCGCGTGAGCGCCGCCGCTTCGAGCAGACCCGCGACGAAGCTTGCGTCGTACGCCGCGATCGTCGTGGTCGGGGCCATCGCCTGCACGGCGATGCTCCAGTAACCGCTCGCGGCGTTGTGCACGGAGTTGTGGAAATCGGTCGGCGAGATCAGCCGCACGGGCTCGGCGAGCGCCGTGCAGATGCGGTTGAGCACGGCCATGTCGGCATCCGAGCTCGCGAACACCGAGGCGAGCGTGCCGGGTTCGAGCCCCGCGACGGCGTCCTCGGCGGCGCGGAAGGCCTGTCGCACCGCCGCCGTGGCGCGGCGCCGCTCGTTGGGGGGCAGCAGCACGGGTGCATAGGGCGTCTCGTCTGCCGGTAGATAGGGTGCGGCGCCCGCGAGCACGGAACGCGCCGCGGCCTGGCCGGGAAGGCCCGGCGCCGCGATGCCGAACGCCTTGAGCGCGCAACGCATCACGGTGCACGCCCGAACAGCAGCGCGCAGTTGGTGCCGCCGAAGCCGAAGGAATTCGACAGCACGCAATCCACGGTCGCGGTGCGCGAGGCGAGCAGCACGTCGGCCGTAAGCTTCGGATCCTTCGTGCGCGTGTTGAGACTGCGCGGCAAGAAGCCGCTCTCGAGCACGAGCAGCGAGATCGCGGCCTCGACGATGCCGGCCGCGCCGAGCGTGTGTCCCGTCCAGCCCTTGGTCGAGCTGCAGGGCACGGTCGTGCCGAACACGGCCGTCACGGCGGTGTCTTCCGCGGAGTCGTTCGCGGGTGTCGCGGTGCCATGCAGGTTGATGTAGCTCACGCGCTCGAGCGCGTGCGCGCCGAGCGCACGGCGCATCGCGAGCGCCGCGCCGGCGCCGTCGGGTCGCGGCTGCGACATGTGGTGTGCGTCGCTCGATTCGCCGGCACCTAGGCACGCGAACGCGCCGCCCGCGGGATCGCGCTCGAGCAGCGCATAGCCGCCCGCCTCGCCGAGCGACAGTCCCTTCCGCTCCGCGTCCGCCGGACGGCAGATGTCGGCGGACACGAGCTGCAGCGCGTTGAAGCCGTACAACGTCGTGAGGCACAGGCTGTCGACGCCGCCGACCACGGCCGCGTCGCAGAATCCGCACTCGATCGAGCGCGCCGCGGATGCGAACACCTTCGCGCTCGATGCACATGCGGCGGAGATCGCGGCGGTGACACCGTCGAGACCGAGGCGCGCGCGCGTGTAGTCGGCGATCGAGTACGTGCTTTGCGTCGTGCGGTAGTCGAACCAGTCCGGCAGCGCGGCGGATGCGGCCGCGCGGCGCTCACGGTACGCGACCTCCGTCTGCCGCACGCCCGACGTGCTCGTGCCGACGAACACACCGATGCGCGCGGCGCCGTAGCGCGCGCGCGCCCGCGCCACCGCCTCGAGAAAACCGTCCGCGGCGAGCGTGAGCTCGGCGAGCCGGTTGTTGCGGCAGTCGAACGCGGCGAGCGCGCGCGGCAGCGCGACCGATTCGAGCCTCGCGACCGCACCGATCCAGCACGGCAGCGTCGCGTCCTCGAACGCCTGCGATGCGAGACCCGTGCGCTCGGCACGCAGCGCATCGAGATGCGCCGCGCGGCCGTGGCCCGCCGCGCTCGTCACCGTATATGCCGTCACCGCGAGCGGTTTCATGTCGTCCAGAAATCGAAGAAATTGCCCCAATTGTAGGGCGCGCGCCGCACCTGCGCGGCGAGGCGGTCTGCGTAGTCCTGCACGAGCCGCGTGAGCTCGGCGTCGCGCGTGGCGCGCGGCAGCTCGATCTTCGGGGACAGGATCTCGCAGTGCGACTCGTAACGGTCGCCGCCGCACCAGACGCCGAACACGACGATCACCGGCACCTTGAGCGCCGCGGCGAGCAGCCAGGGGCTCGCGGGAAATCGCGCACGGCCGCCCAGGAAGTCCACCTCGACGGTGCGGTCGCCGATGCGCGGACGGTCGACCATCATGCCGACGATGCAACGCGCATCGAGCGCCTCGCGCACGCGGAGCACGAGGTCGACGCCCGGCTTCGAGGAATCGATGATGCTCGCGGCGATCTCGGGATTGAGCTCGGCGAGCGCCGCCATGAAGCGCCGGCCGATGTTCACGTCGAGCACGATGCGCAGCGGCAGCGAATGTTTCTTCATGGCGCCGACGCGCATCACCTCGAAGCTGCCGAAGTGGGAAACGAACAGCAGCGCGCCCGACTGCCGCGCGACTTCCGTCGTGCGCGGCCCGTAGTGCTCCGCGATGCGGAACGGGTAGTTGCCGGTCAGCAGGAAGATGCGATCGAGCGAGATGCTCGAGAACGAGAACACGTGGCGCAGCACGTCGCGGAATCGCGGCGGATGCGGCAGCACGCGCGCGAGGTATTCGCGCGATACGCGGCGCGTCGTCGCCGAGGTCAGCGCGAAGTACAACGCGAGTGGATACAGCACGGGCCGGATCACGCGCCGGCCGAGCCGCAACGCTGCGAAGCGCAGTGCGCGCAACGCGAACGTCGTGCCGCGCTCGTCGTGCTCCTGCCAGCGCACGCTCATGCGTCGGCACCGAAGAGCAGAACGCCTTCAGCGATCGGCTCGTATCCGCCGGACGTGGAGCGCTCGCAGCGGAAAGAAACGCGTGCGCCGTCGCCGTCGAAGCGCACGGTGCACCGGTCTCCCGGGCCGAGCGCGCGCTGGAATTTCACCTGCGGGATCGCCACGGGCGCGCCGCGCCCGAGTGCCTCGACGACGAGCTCTATAAGAAGAACGCCCGGGAGGATCGGACGGCCCGGGAAGTGGCCGTCGTAGCACGGATGGATCAATGGTGCGGATATCTCCGCTGTGCGTCGCGTCACCGGCTCATTCCTCGCGTGACTCAGGCGAGGCGATCAATTCGAGCAGCCGTTCGCGCGACAGCTTTCCCAGCGGGTTCCGCGGCAGCTCGGCGACGACGCGCAGCGGTCGCGGCACGAAGACGCCATCGATGAGTGCGGCGAGCTCCTGGCGCAATTCGGCCGCGGTCCGACCCGGCGCGACGACGAGGGCGGCGGGGCGTTGTGCCTCGCCCTCGGCCGGCATGAAGACGACCTGGTCGCGCACGCCGCGGAGTCCGGCGATGCGCGCCGCGATATCGGCGAGCGAGCCGCGGCGTCCGCCGATCTTGATGAGGTCGGCGTCGCGGCCGAGCAGCGCGACGCGCCCGTCGGCGCCGATCTCGATGCGATCGCCGATCGCAACTTCATCCGGGAGGTGACTCGCACGAACGAATGTCGCGCCGTCGCGCACGGAGAATTCGAGACCGGGATACGGCGTCCACAGTTCCTCTTGCGCCGTGCGGCGCGTCGCCATGCTGCCCGCCTCCGTGCAGCCGTAGATCTCGTGGAGCTGCGCGCCGAGCCGCGATTCGGCCTCGGCCGCGAGCTCGCGCGACAACGGCGCCGTCGCGGACAGCACGAGGTCCACGCGCGGCAGGTCCGCGACGCTCGCGAGCAGATGCCGCAGGTGGTACGGCGCGGTGATGAGCAGCCGCGGCGCCGGGACCGCGGCGAGCGCGGACACGATTTCGTCGGGGTAGAAGGCGTTGCCGTCGTGCAGCGCCCAGTCGCCCGCGAGCATCGGGAAGATCGACGTCTCGAGCCCGTACATGTGCTGGGGCGGCACCGTCACGACGACGTTCAACGGGCGTTCGCCGAGCCGCAGCCGGCAATAGCGCGCCGACATCGCGAGCGAGCGCCACGGCTTTTCGTGCATGCGCGGCTTGCCGGTGCTGCCGGAGGTGAAGACGAGCGCCGCGAGATGCGCGTCATCGATCGCGGGCAGCAGCGCGTCCGCTCCCGCGCGCGCGATCGCCGCCGTCACGAGCGCGTCCTCCACGACGATCGCATCCGGGTAGTCCGCGAGCACGTCGGCGGTGGCCTGCGGGCTCGCGCCGGGCGGCAGCAGGTTCGCCGCGCGGCGGCTGCAGATCGCGAGGAACGCCACGGAAAAGAGGTAGCGGTTGGCGCAGCGATTCACGTACGACCGTGCCTCGGGCAGGGCCGCGGCGGTCGCGGCCACGTGCGCGCCGAAGCGCGCGCGCGTCACGGGCGCACCGCCGCGGAACGCGGCGACCGAGTCGGGCATGGCCTGCACGTAGTTCATCGTCCAGACGATCGGCGCGGATTCGCGCGCGCGACGATGGACAGGTACTCGGCGAAGCCCGGGTGCGCGTAGTCACGAAAACGCACGCGGCGATACAGGTACTCGCCGGCGACGACGGCGCCGATGAGCAGGTAGTTGCCGAAGTTCGCCGTGAACGACCACCAGGCGCGCGGCGCGCAGAACGCGAGCGCCGCGTCCCAGGACGCCATCGCGGCGAACAGCAGCGTCCACAGCCACGTGAGCGAGCGCGAGTAGCGCAGTAGATAGTCGGGCGTGTCGGGACGCGCGGCGCGCGCGATGCCCACGACGAGCGGCGTCTCACCGCGCCGCAGCGTGCGGCCGAACAGCCACGTGAGCGACGCGGGGATCGCGAGCGAGGGCAGGTAGAGCAGCCACCAGCTGCCGCCGTAGCGCACGAGCGGCACGGCGATACCTGCCGCCGCCGCGAACGCGAGCCACGCGGCGGCGCGCCGCTCGGCGAGCCCCACGCAGGTCGGCACGAACGCGAGCGCGAGCAGCGCGAGGTACGCGGTGGACGGTGTGGGCCAGGTGACAGCGACGTGGATCAGCACGGAACAGGCGACGAACGACAGCGCGACGAGCCAGGCACGCGCGGCCTTCGAAAGCGTCGCGGTGCTCATGCGGCGCGGGCGCGACCCTCAGGCGGCGGCGCGACGCTCCGCGACGAGCTGCGTGAGCGCGCGCAGCGACGCGAATGCGCGCGTCACCGAGGCGTCGTCGGCCTTGAGCTCGACGCCGTACTTCTGCTGGATCGCGAGCACGATCTCGAGCGCGTCGATGGAATCGAGGCCCCAGCCGGGCGTCGTCTGACCGAACAGCGGCATCGACGGATCGACGGTGTCCGCCTGGATGTGCTCGAGGTTGAGCGCCGCGACGATGACCGCGGCCATCTGCCGTTCGTCGGTTGTTAGGGCGTTCACGATGGGACTCCGGAGGCCGTGCCGGTATCGCCCGGCGGCTTGACGGCGGAATATTCGCTGAACATGCCGTTCAGCACGTGGCGCTTCACGCGCGTGAAGCCGGCGCCTTCGAGCGCGGCCAGGATGTCCGCGGGCGGCACGCAGGCCTCGATGGTGTCCCAGTAGTAGCGCATGAGCTTCTGCGCCTCGGCCGAGCGGCGGGCGACGCGCGTGACGGCGGGCACGATGTACTTGAGATAGACCTTCACGAGGCCGTACTGGAAGCGGTTCTCGGGGCGCGTGATTTCGAGCAGCAGCACCTTTCCGCCGGGCCGCAGCGCGCGCTTGTATTCGCGGAAGGTGACGAGGAGGTCTTCGACGTGCCGCAGGGCGTAGCCCATCGTGAGGATGTCGAATTCACCGCTGCCGACGGGGAGCTGCTCGCCGCGGCCGACGCGCGTATCGCGGACGCCCGCCTTGCGCGCCTCGGCCAGCATGCCTTCGCTCGGATCGACGGCGACGACGGTGCCCGTCGGGCCGACGATGTCCTGCGCGAGCTTCGCGATGACGCCCGTGCCCGAGCCCACGTCGAGCAGACGCGTACCCGCGGTGACGCCGTAGCGGCGCAGCGCGTCGCCGCGATACCAGCGGCCGGTGCCGAACGACATGGCGCCGGTGATCCAGTCGTAATGCGGCGCCGACACGTCGAACATCTCGTTCACGCGCCGCTTGCGGCCCGGCTCATCCGCGTAATAATTCTTGAGCAGGGGGTGCGGTGCCAGACGAGGAACGTCGGACGCGCTGCCGCTTCGATCAGGCATCATCGGATTTTCGTACACCCAGACATCGCGCGAATGATCGCATGAACCTTCCTGCCTGTGCAGTTTCGGCCTGATCGATGCTGCACGTAGTTCACGCTCCGAGAAACGAACCGGAGCCCCGCCATACCCTGGCCGAATTCCGCTTCGGCGTCGACGCGAGCGCCGACGGCGATCCGCGCTGCGTCGCCGTCTCGCTGCCGCAACTGGGCGGCGATTCCCGCGTCGAACGCTGGAGCACGCAGTCGCCCGTGGCCACGGGCACGATGCGCGGTTTCGGGTTTGCGCACGATGGCGAATACCTGTTCGCGAGCCTGGCGCTGACGCGCGAGCAATGCGCCGACGTCGAACGGACGACGCGCTCGAGCTACCTGCATCTCGATCACCTGGTGCGCTCGCAGGGCTATCCGTACTGGCTGCGCGCGTGGAACTACCTCGTCGACATCACCGGGGGCGAGGGCGAGGCCGAGCGCTACCGGCGCTTCAACGCCGGACGCTACAGCGCCGTCGGTCTGCGCAGCTCCGTCGAACAGAACCTGCCGGCGGCGAGCGCGCTCGGCAGCGACTCCGGCGGCTTCGTGGTCTGCTGCCTCGCGGGCAAGCGTCCCGGGGTGCAGATCGAAAACCCGCGCCAGGTCAGCGCGTCGTCGTATCCGCCGCGCTACGGGCTGCGCAGCCCCATGTTCGCGCGCGCGTCGCTCGTCCCGAACGCGCGCGGCGCGCAGCTGCTCGTGTCCGGGACGGCGAGCATCGTGGGCCACGAGAGCCGTCATCCCGGCGACCCGATGCGACAGCTCGAGGAAACCGCGCGCAACTTCGAAGCGCTGGTCGAAACCGCGCTCAAGACGCGCGCCGACATGCCGCGCAACCTCACGGCGCGCCTGGAGTCGCTGCGCGTGTACCTGCGCAATGGCGACGACTACGCCGCGCTGCTGCCGCGCGTGCGCGAGCTGTTCGCGGTCCGGACCGAACCGCTCGTGCTGCGCGCCGACATCTGCCGTCGCGACCTGCTCGTCGAGATCGAGGGAACCTACGCGCTTGAATGAGCCCGCGCCGCCGCAGGATGCGTCACGCTTCAATCGCGCGTGGCGCGTCTTCGCGACCGGCTTCTCGTTCGCGTGCTTCGGGCTCGGCGCCGTGCTCATGGGCTTTACGCTGTGGCCGCTGCTGCGCCTCACGGCGCCCGATCGCCGCCGCGGCATCGCGCGCGTGCAGCGCGCCGTGTCGCGCTCGATGGCCGTGTTCGTCTGGCTCATGAAGTCGCTCGGACTCCTGACCTACGAGGTCCGCGGGCGCGACAAGCTGCTCGTCCCCGGCCAGTTCATCGTCGCGAACCACCCGACGCTCATCGACGTGGTGTTCCTCGTGAGTCTCGTGCCCGAGGTCGACTGCATCGTGAAGCAGGCGCTGTGGCGGCATCCCTTCCTGCGCTGGCCGGTCGTCTGGGCGGGGTACATCAGCAATGCGACGGGCGAGGGCCTGGTCGCGGCCTGCGCGGCCGCACTCGGCGCGGGCCGCTCGCTCGTCGTGTTTCCCGAAGGGACGCGCACCCGCCCTGCGGAGCCGCTCAACCTGCAGCGGGGCGCCGCGCAGATCGCGCTCGCGGCCCGGCGGGAGCTGCGGCCGGTCACCATCACCTGCGAGCCGATCACGCTTTTCAAGGGAAATCCGTGGTGGCGGGTGCCGCCGCGGCGGCCGCACTGGGTCATCGCCGTCGGCGAGCCCTTGGGCCTCGACGGCTACCTGAACGAAGCGCCGCCGCTCGCCGCGCGCCACCTCACCCAGGCGCTCACGCAATGGTTCGACGTCAGCATTGCGCAACAGCTCGGGGAAATGCGACCTCAAACACGCCCCGGAGGCTGACGCGGCGACACGATTCGATATACTTTCGCCGTCGAGAGGGATGGGGCCGTGCAATCTACACAAGAAATATTCGAACAGCTCCGTTCGGTGCTGCAGGAGTTATTCGAGATCGAACCGGGCAAGGTGACGCTCGACGCGCACCTGTACAACGATCTCGAGATCGACAGCATCGACACGATCGATCTGATCCTGCGTCTGAAGGAGCTCACGGGACGCAAGATCCAGCCCGATCAGTTCCGCAACGTGCGCACCGTCGGTGACGCCGTGGCGGCGATCCGCGAGCTGGTCAACACACCCGCGGCGGCGTGACGCTGCCCGCCATCCTCAGCGCCCGGCAGGATCCGGGCGCCTGGACGTTCGAGCTCGATTTGCCGGCCGAACTGCCGTACTTCGACGGCCACTTCCCCGAAACCCCGATCCTGCCCGCGGTCGCCCAGATCGACTGGGCCGTGCGGCTCGCGCGCGAGCACTTCAATGTCGGCGAGCGCTTCTCGAGCCTGCGCGCGCTCAAGTTCATGCGCGTGGTGCAGCCCGGCGCGCCGCTCACGCTCGCGCTCCGGCGGCACTCGCCGCGCGCGACCACGTTCGAGTACGCCCAAGGCGGTGCCGCGTGTTCGAGCGGCCGCATAGAATTCACCGATGATGCGCCTGGGGCTGGTCGTACCCTTCTATAACCACGAGCACGCGATTCCCCGGACGATCGCGGCGCTCAAGCCTTTCGGTTTCCGCTGCTGGCTCGTCGACGACGGCAGCGACGCGCGCTGTGCGCCGGTGCTCGACGCGATCGCGACCGCGGAGAGCTCCTGGCTCACGCTCGTGCGACTGCCGGTGAATCGCGGGAAGGGCGTCGCGGTGCTCACGGGCTTCTCCGCCGCGTTTTCCGCCGGCTGCACGCATGCGTTGCAGATCGATGCCGACGGACAGCACGCATTCGACGACGTCCCGCGCATCGCCGCGCTCGCGGACGCGCATCCCGCCGCGATCGTCACCGGGGTGCCGGTGTTCGATGCGAGCGCGCCGGCGTCACGACGCATCGGGCGCAAGCTCACCACGCTCTGGGTGCGCATCAACACGCTGTCTTCGGTCATCGAAGATGCGATGTGCGGTTTTCGCGTCTATCCACTCGAACCCATCGTGCGGCTCGCCGCGCGCGAGCACTGCGGCCGGCGCATGGAGTTCGATCCCGAGATCCTCGTGCGCGCGGTGTGGGCCGGTGTTCCCGTGGTGTCGATGGCGACACGCGTCACCTACCCGAGCGACGGCGTCTCGCACTTCAAGATGTGGCGCGACAACGTCCGGATCTCGTGGATGCACACGCGCCTGTTCTTCGGCATGCTGTGGCGCGCGCCGCTGCTCGTGGCGCGCCGACTACGCTCATGACGACCAAACATCAGCAACGCTCCCACAGCGTCACCCTCAAGGTGCCGTTCCACGATCTCGATCCCGTCGGGATCGTGTGGCACGGCAATTACGCGAAGTATTTCGAGATCGCGCGCTGCGCGCTGCTCGAGACCTTCAACTACAACTACGACCAGATGGCCGCGTCGGGCTATTCGTGGCCGATCATCGACCTGCACCTGCGCTACGTGAAGGCCGCGCGCTTCGGCGAGGACATCAACGTGCAGGCCACGTTGCGCGAGTGGGAGCACCGGCTGCGCATCGACTACCTCGTCACCGAGGCGACGGGCCTGCGCGTCTGCAAGGGCACGAGCATCCAGGTCGCCGTGAGTCTCGCGACGCACGAGATGTGCCTGCGCTCGCCCGACATCCTGTTCCAGCGGTTGGGACTCGCATGACGGCGCGCGTGTCTTCACTCGTCGCCGCGGCACTGCTCGCCTGGACGCAGCTCGCGAACGCGGCGGCTGCGCCGTCGATGTCGCCGGGGCCGGATTCCGCGAAGGACACGCCTGTCCAATCCGTCGGCGCGCTGCGCCGGATCACGGGCTCCGTCGCGACGTCGCTCGAAACCGCCAAGGCCATCCGCGGCCGGTTCACGCAGGCGCGTCATCTCGCAGGCCTCGCGAAACCGCTCACGTCCTCGGGCACGTTCCTGTTCGCGCACGACGCGGGCATCGAGTGGCACACGCTCGTGCCGTTCGACTCGCAGTTCCTGCTCACGGAATCCGGCATCACGCAGCACGACGAAGGCGGCGGCACGCTGCGCATCGATACCGCGGATCAGCCCGCGCTCGCGGTCGTCTCGCGCGTGTTCTTCGCGCTGTTCTCGCTCGACTTCGCGGCGCTGTCGCGCGACTTCACGATCTCGGGCCGGCGCGACGGCGACACCTGGACGTTGCACCTGCAGCCGCGCGCCGAAGCGCTGCGCCGCGTCTTCCGCCAGGCGCTGCTCACGGGCAAGGCCACCGTCGAGCACGTCACGCTCGAAGAGGGCAACGGCGACAGCTCCGCGATCGATCTCGCCGGCGTGCAGTACGACCCGAAGGGCCTCACGGCGGACGAACGCCGCCGGTTCTGATGAGCGGACCCGCGGGAAAAGCTGCGCGCGGCGGCCGCTTCTGGCTCGCGCTCGGCGCGGTCGTCACGCTGCTCGGCGTGTTCGCGTTCGGCGTGATCCCGCACCTGCGCGTCGAGACCAACCTGCTCGCGCTGCTGCCGTCCACGGACGAGAACCGCACGCAGCTCGATGCCGTGAAGCGCTTCGCGCAGCGCTCGAGCCGAGAGGTCGTGTTCCTCGTGGGCAGCGCGCAGGGCGAGAAGCTGCGCGACACGGGGCTCGCATTCGCGGATTCGCTGCGCGCCTCGCGCGCCTTCGAGCGCGTCGAATACCTCGTCGACGATCGCTACGTACGCGCCGCGCTCGAGGAGCGCGCGCAACGCTCGAGCCTGCTGTCGACACGGCATCGCGAGATGCTCGCGCGCGGCGACGTCGCGACGCTCGAGCGCGAGGCGCTGCGCGCGGCTTACACGCCGCTCGGTTTCACGCGGCCGTTCGGCATCGCGCAGGATCCGCTCGGCCTCCTGTCCGCCGCGTTCGCCGAGGAGATGCCGGGCACGGGCAATGCGCGGCTCGAGGGCGACATCCTCGTCGTGCACGGTGAGGGGCGTCACTGGACGGTGGTGCGCGCGACGACGGCCGGCGATCCGTACAAGACCGAAGTGCAGGGCACGGTGACCGGTGCGATCGACGCGGCGCGCGCGGCCGCGGCGCGCGTCTCACCCGACGTCGAAGTCGCCGGCTCCGGCGTCATCCTGCATGCCGCGACGGCTGCCTCGAAGGCGCAGACCGAAGTCGCCGTGTTCGGCAGCGTCGACCTGCTCGCCGTCGTGCTGCTCATCGTGCTCGTGTTCCGGCGGCTGCGGCCGCTCGTCGTCACGCTGCTCACCATCGGCATCGCGACGGTTGCGGCCATGACCGCGTGCCACTACGTGTTCGGCGAGGTGCACATCCTCACGCTGACGTTCGGCACGAGCCTCATCGGCGTCTCGGTCGACTACGCGCTGCACTACTTCGTCTCGCGCATGCCCGTGACGGGCGAGCGCACGGAACCGCACGACATCACGCCCGCACTCATCCTCGGCTGCACGACCACGGTCGCGGGCTATTTCACGTTCCTCGTCGCGCCGATCCCGGGCCTGCGCCAGATCGCGCTGTTCTCCGCCGTCGGTCTCGCTACCGCGTGCGCGACGGTCATTCTTCTTTATCCGCGCGCGATGGACGCGCTCAGCCACGTGTTCCGCAGGCTGCGCCTCGAACGCGACGCGCCGCCGCGCGCGGTGCCGCGCTGGATCGCGCACCTCGCGGACTTCCGCCCCGCCGATTTCCTGCCGCGCGTCGCGCGCTGGACGTTGGGCCTCGCGTTGCTGGCGCTCACGGTGTTCGGCATTTCGCGCCTCACGCCCCGCGACGATGTGCGCGCGCTGCAGCGACCCACCGCGGCGTTGCTCGCCGCCGAGCAGCGCGTGCGTTCGCTGTCGGGCGTGAGCTTCGATACGCGGTTCGTGCTCGTCACGGCACCGACCGCCGAAGAGCTGCTCGTGCGGCTCGAAGCGCTCGAGCCCGTGTTCGCGAAGCTGCAGACATCGGGCGCGCTGCACGGACATCTCTCGCTGAGCCCGAGCCTCGAATCGCTCGCGCGGCAACGCACCGATGCGGCGAACCTCGAGAAGCTCGTCTACGCGCCCGGCGGCGCGCTCGAGCGCGTGATGACGCAGCTCGGCTTCGAGCCCGCGGACATCGCGGCGCGCGAGCAGGAGTTCCGCGCACGCCGCGGCGCGCAGCTCACGCCCGACGCGTGGCTCGCGAGCCCGCTGTCGGAGCCCGTGCGCCACCTCTGGCTCGGCGAGCTCGGCAGGAATCACGCGGCCGTCGTGCTGCTCGAAGGCAAACACGATGCGGCCGCCGTGCAGACGGCGGTCGAGGCGATTCCGGGCGCCGCGTATGTCGACCAGGTGGCCGATATCTCGCAAGTGCTCGGCCAGTACCGCCGCGTCGCGAGCTGGCTCATGCTTGCGGCGCTCGGCGTGATGCTCGTCTGCCTCGCGCTGTTCTATCGCAGCGGCGCGGCGCTGCGCACCGCGATACCCGCGGTGTCGGGCCTCGCGCTCACGCTCGCGACGCTCGGCTTCCTGCACGAGCCGTTGAACCTGCTGCACGTGCTGTCGCTGCTGCTCGTGCTCGGTCTCGGCGTCGACTACGCGATCATCCTGCGCGAAGGGCGCAACCAGCAGGCGGTGCTGGCCGTCTTCCTGTCGATGACGACCACGCTGATATCATTCGGCCTGCTCGGATTTTCCTCGGTGCCCTTCGTGCGCTCCATCGGTATCACGGTCGCGTTCGGCGTCGCGTACACGTTCCTCGTCGCGATCGCTTCGAAGCCACGGGTGCATGCATGAAGCTCGTTGCCACCGTCACGGCCGCGCTCGTGCTCGCAGGCTGCGTGCACGCGCCTGCGCCTGACCACCCGGTCGCGGGGACCGGCTCTGTGTCGACCGCCGCGGGCAACCCGACCGCACTTCCCGCGCTCGCTCCGCCGTCCGCCGTCTCCCCGCGCAGCGCATCGCAGGTGATCCACGCGACCTACGGCACGCGCAACGTCACGCTGCGCACCGCCATCGAGATCGACGCGTCGCGCGTGAGCCTCGTCGGCGTCACGGCCACGGGACAGCGGCTGTTCACGGCGAGCTACGACGGCCAGGCCGTCACCGCCGACGCGAGCGCGTTCGTGCCGAAGGAGATCTCGCCCGAGCGCGTGCTCGCCGACATGCAGCTCGCACTGTGGCCGCTCGATGCCGTGCGTGCGGTGCGCCACGACGGCGAAGTCACGGAGCCGTGGCCAGGCCTGCGCCGTCTCACGCGCGACGGCAAGCTGGCCGCCGAAGTGCACTACGCCTCCGCCGATCCCTGGGGCGGCCGGCTCTGGTTCGTGAGCTTCGAGTACGGCTACTCGCTCACGATCGACACGGCGCGCGAGTAGCTAGCCCATGCTCGAGCCCGGCCATCGCTATCGCGTCGAGGACCTGGTGCCGCACCGCGGCCCGATGAGCCTGCTCGACTCCATCGACGACTACGGCCCCGACTGGATCCGCGCGAGCCTCACGACGCGCCCCGGCGGCACGTTCGCTGAAGCAGGCGGCATCCCGTCCTGGGTGGGCATCGAATACATGGCGCAGACGGCGTCGGCGTTCGGCGGCATCGAGCAGGTTCAGCGCGGCGAGCGTCCGTCCATCGGGCTGCTGATCGGCGCGCGTTATTATCGGGCGATGCGCGAACTCATCCCTTTCGGCACCCGGCTCACCGTGCTCGCGACGCTCGCGATGCGCGACGCCGAGGACTTCGCAGCCTACGACTGCAAGCTCGACACCGGGGAGGTGCGCATCGCCGAGTGCACGCTCAAGGCCTACCGGCCGCGCGATCTCGCGCGCGTGCTCGCGGGAGATTTCCGTGGCTGACAGCGTGCTCGTCACGGGCTCGAGCCGCGGCATCGGCCGCGCGATCGCGTTGCGCCTGGCGCGGGCCGGGTTTTCCCCGGTGCTCCACGGCCGCGCGCCCTCGGCCGCGCTCGAGGAGACACGCGCCGCCTGCGCGGCGGCCGGCGCCGGCCCGGTGCGCGTGCTCACGTTCGACGTCGCGGACCGCGAGGCCGCCGCGTCGGCCCTCGCCGCCGACGTCACGGCCCACGGCGCTTACTACGGCGTCGTCTGCAACGCCGGCATCACGCGCGATGGCGCGTTTCCGGCGCTCACGGCTGCGGATTGGGACAGCGTTCTCACGACGAACCTCGACGGTTTCTATAACGTGCTGCAGCCCGTGATCATGCCGATGATCCGGCGCCGGCAGCCCGGCCGCATCGTGGCGCTGTCGTCGGTTTCGGGCGTGACGGGCAATCGCGGGCAGGTGAATTACAGCGCCGCCAAGGCGGGTATCATCGGCGCCTGCAAGGCGCTCGCCGTGGAGCTCGCGAGCCGCAACATCACCGTCAACTGCGTCGCCCCGGGACTGATTCGCACCGACATGACCACGACCGCGCCCATCGAAGAAGCGCTCAAGCTGATCCCGGCCGGACGCGTCGGCGAGCCCGAAGAAGTCGCCGGCATCGTCGCCTTCCTGCTGTCGCGCGAGGCGGACTACATCACACGCCAGGTCATCGGCGTGAACGGAGGGCTCGCATGAGCGCGCCTTCCCTGCGTCGCGTCGTCGTCACGGGCATGTCGGGCGTCACCTCGCTCGGGCAGTCGTGGGACGAGATCGAGCGCAATCTCAAGGCCGGCGCGAGCGGCGTGCAGCGCATGGCCGAGTGGGAGCGCTACGGCGACCTGCTCACGCGGCTCGGCGCGCCGGTGCTCAACTTCACGCTGCCGCCTCACTACACGCGCAAGACCATCCGCACGATGGGCCGCATCGCGCAGATGGCCGTGCGCTCCGCCGAGGTCGCGCTCGAGGACGCGGGCCTCAAGGACGACCCGTTCCTCAAGACGGGGCGCGTCGGCGTCGCGTACGGCTCGAGCACGGGCAGCACCGATGCCATCAAGGACTTCGGCAACATGCTGATCAGCGGCGAGTCCGGCAACATCAACGCGACCACCTACATCCGCATGATGGGTCACACCGCCGCCGTGAACATCGGCGTGCATTTCGGGCTGCAGGGCCGCGTGATCCCGACGTCGAGCGCGTGCACGTCGGGCAGCCAGGGCCTGGGCTACGCGTACGAGGCCATCCGCTTCGGCATGCAGGACGCCATGATTGCGGGCGGCGGCGAGGAGCTGTGCGTCTCGGAAGCCGCGGTGTTCGACACCTTATATGCGACCTCCACGCGCAACGACGCGCCGAAGACGACCCCGGCGCCCTTCGACAAATCGCGCGACGGTCTCGTCATCGGCGAAGGCGCGTGCTCGCTCGTCATCGAGGAGCGCGAACACGCGCTCGCGCGCGGCGCGCGCATCTACGCCGAGATCGTGGGCTTCGCATCGAACTCCGACGGCGACCACGTGACGCATCCGAACACCAACACCATGGAGCGCGTGATGCGCATGGCGCTCGAGTCGGCCGGGCTGCCGCCCGAGGCGGTGCAGTACGTCAACGCGCATGGCACGGCCACCGAACACGGCGACATCGCCGAGTCGCAGGCCACCTTCCGGATCTTCGGCCAGAAGGCGCCCGTGAGCTCGCTCAAGGGCCACTTCGGCCACACGCTCGGCGCTTGCGGCGCGCTCGAGAGTTGGGCGACGATCCAGATGATGCGCAACGGCTGGTTCGCCCCGACCCGCAATCTCAGGACGGTCGACGAGCGCTGTGGCGATCTCGATTACGTCCTGGGAGACGGTCGCCAGCTCGACATCGGCGTGGCGATGAACAACAACTTCGCGTTCGGCGGGATCAACACGTCGTTGATCTTCGCGCGGACCCAATAATGAGGAGATCGTGATGATTCGAAACGTGGCTCACAAACTCACCGCCGTTGCCGCGGGCTGTGCCGTGGGAGCGCTGATATTCACGGCGACGGTCGCGAACGCGCGCGAGACGCTGCACAAGTTTCCGCTCGAGTCCGCCGTTGCCAAGGCGCAGGCCTCGGGCCAGCTCGCCCCGGGCATCAAGCTCTTCTTCGGCAAGCAGGCGCATGGCAAGCCGACGGCGCAGCTCGGGCCGGCGCGCACCAACAAGAAGACCAACTTCTTCAACAAGTCGGACCAGGAAGGCTGCGAGTGGGCGTTCCTGTCCGCGATGATCACGATGACGCAGTACGCGCAGCGCGTCGGCGGCAACGCGATCGTCAACATCCGCAGCAACTACAAGAACAATGAGTTCTCGAGCGAGACGGAGTATGAGTGCGGCGCTGGCAACGTGACTGGTGGCGTGGCCGTCATCGGGGATGTCGTCAAGCTGCCCTGACTGTTTCCATGCGATTCGAACGAGGCCGCCTCCGGGCGGCCTTTTTCGTTTGCGGGGCGCTACTCGGCGAAGTCGTACGTGAATGACAGAGAGTAGCGGCGGCCGAGGAAATCGTAGTTGCCGTTGAACGCATCGACACCGATCGGAAACGGCGGCGCGGCGTCGAAGAGGTTGGTGACGGCGAGACGAACCGTCGCCGCGCTCGAGGCTGCGTACGACATCGAGAAGTTGTGAGTGGTCGCGCTCGCAACTTCCAGCACATCGCGCGACTCGGCGTTGAACGTGCGGTTGTAGACCTGCGAGCCCACGTAGTTGGTCTGCCAATGCGCTCCGAGCGGCCCGCGCTGCCACGCGAGGTTGAGCTGCACGGAATCCTCGGGGCTGCCGAGCTGGTCGAGCGTGTTCGTCACGGTGACGCCCGTGATCGAGCGCAGCTCCTCGCGCAGTCGGTACCAGCTCAGGCCGATGCGTACGTCGCCCAGGCCGGCGAACGAATGTCGATAGCCCGCTTCAGCCGTCAGCGCGGCCATCGATTGATAGGCGCCGTTCGTGAAGCCCGTGCGCACGAATGTGATCTGACCCGGGTCTGCGGAGCCCCGCGGGTTGCGCGTGAAGTGGTCGCAGTACGCGTTCGGATAGTCGGAGTTGTCGAAGCACGCCGAGGCGAGATCGTCCGCGAACAGATTGGTGATCACGTGGTCGACGCGGATGTCCACCCAGTCGACGGCGAGGTCGAAGCCGTCGAGGAAGCGCGGTCGCAGCACGAAGCCCGCGGCCCAGGCGTTCGAGGTTTCGTTGCCGATGCCGGCGTCGCCCGAGGTCGAGCCCTGCACGCTCGACGTGACGGCGTTCGATTGCCAGCCCGTCGCCGGCAGACCGTACTGCTCGAAGAAGCGCGCGCAGTTCGCGGCGCGCACGGCGGGGCGCACGCCCGAAGAAATGAGCTGCGTCGAGCACGGGTCCTGCACGGACGTGAAGGTCGGTGACACCGGAGTGAAGAGCTCCGTGATCGACGGCGCGCGCAGGCTGCGCGTGACGTTGCCGCGGAATTCGAGGTCGCGGATCGGCGCCCACTGCAGGCCGCCCGTCCATGTCGTGAATTTGCCGTTGCGTGAGTTGTCGACGCGCCGCGCCTTCGCGGTGAGCGTGAGCTCGTGCACGCCGGGTACGGCGTTGAGGTCGGAGACGAGCGGCACGAGCAGCTCGCTGAAGAATTCATTCGTCGACCAGGAGCCCGCGACGGGCGAGCTCGCGGCCGAGCGGCCGAGGCCCGCCTGTAGATAGGCGTCGGGCTCGAAGCGGCCGCTCTCCTTGCGGTGCTCGAAGCCCACGTTGTAGAGGATGGGCCCGCCCCAGGTGTCGACGAGGGTGCTGCCGATGTTCGCGTTGATCACCTGCTGCTCGAGATCGGCGTCGGTGTGCTCGAGGCTCGAGACGTACGCGAGTGCGGCCGCGGATGGACGGCCTTCGCCGAAGATGTCGAGCGGTACACACGCAGGGTCCGCGACCGGCGCATCGCTGCCGACGAGCACGCGACCGGCGTTCGCGGGCGGCAGGCCCGAGTAGTTGGGCGTGGGCGAGCATACGAGCTGGCCGCCCGAGCTCACGACGTTGAGCGCGTTGACGAAGCGCTGGCGGTTGAGCTGCGTGCTGTAGAACGTCGTGTCGTTGCGGCCGAAGTCGAAGGAGACTTCCCAGTCGTAGCCGCGGTCGCCGGCGTCGAACCCGCCCCTCGCGCCGACGACGCCCTGGTAGAGGTTGCTCTTCGAGTGCGCGGCGTTGGTCGCGAGGTCGCGATTCGCACGCGACAGGCGGAATGCCGTGACGCCGAGCCCGGCAAGCGTGTCGCGTGCCTGCTGCGTGAGCAGCGGATGATCGGCGGGCAGAGTGATCGCGCCGCTCGAGCCGCCGAAGTTCGTCGAGTTGTACGCAGTCTGGTCGACGATCTCGCGCGCTTCCGCGTCGTAGGCGAACAGGTCGGTGAAGAGCTCGACGTGTTCGTCGATGTCGAAGTGCGCGCTCAGCGTGCCGCTGGTGCGGTCAAGGTCCGAGACGAGTTGCAGCGTGTCGACGAGATTCAAACCGTCACCGCCCGTCGCGTCGCTCGTGCCGAAGTTGATGCCGGTGTCGAACGGTACGAGCCGGCCGTCGGGCGCGAATTGCAGGCAGTTTGAGCTCGTCGCGCCGAAGCAGCGCAGGCGGCCATCGCTCTGGCTCGTGGCGCCGGTTGGCAGCGCGACGCCGCCGAAGTTCATCGTCATGCGGCGGCGATTGGGTACGAGCACGGCATTCGGGATGCCGTCGGCATTGCCCGTGTTGAACGGCACGTCGGTGTGCACGCGGCCGTCATTCGCGGGCGTGCGTGCGGGCTGCGTCGCGGTCACCGAGATGTTCGGATTGGCGCCGTAGAAGTAGCCGCGCGCGAAGCGGTCGTTGTCGGAAGCACGCACGCCGTCGGTTTCGCTGTGCTGCACCGAGGCCGTGAGATTGCCGCGGCCGTCGGCGAAGTTGAATCCGCCGACGAGACCGATGCTCTCGTTCGGCATGTGGCCGTCTTCGAGCTGGCCGTACTGGCCGAAGGCACGAAAGCCCTGGAAGTCTTTCTTGAGCTTCACGTTGACGACGCCCGCGATCGCATCGCTGCCGTAGGTAGGCGCGCCGCCCACGGAGAGATTCTCGACGCGGTCGAGCAGGATCGTCGGGATGAAATTGAGATCGACCTGGTTGCCGGGCGCTGCCGGTCCGAAGAGCGCGGGGACGTTCGAAGAAACGAACCGGCGGCCGTTCACGAGTGTCAGCGTGCGATTGCTGCCGAGACCAAAACGATTCACGAAGTTGAGGCCGGGGCCGAAAGTAGATTGGTCGCCCTCGGGCGTGGTGCCGGTGCCGAAGCCTGGGGATTCGTTGAGTGCGTCGGCGATGTTCGTGAGGCCGCGCGATTCGATGTAGTCGGAGTCGATGACGGTCGTGGGTTCGAGCGTGTCGTCGCTGGCGCGGGGGATTCGCGAGCCGGTGACGGTGACTATCGGGACGCCGGCATCGACGAAGACTTCCTGTGCGGCTGCGGTCGTGGCAGCGAGCAGCAGTAGCCACTGCGCGGCATGATGCACGCGCGAGTTTCGGACTCGTGAATTCATCCCTGTCCTCTTGGGCGCGCGCGAAGCTTTGGTCGCCATTGTCTTGATGGCGCCACGAGCATAGCGGCGTTGCGAAGGAAATGGATATTGGTCTCTGGATATCGGAAGCGCCGCTTCACGGACCCTTGGTGACCTTAACTCACCATCCTCAGCGTTTGCGCCCTATGCTCAGTTGCCGCGGAAGTTCACAAGCTGCGAGTCACGGACGCATCACCGTTGATGAATTCGGCTTGCAATCTTTCCGTCTTTGACCGTGTACGTCGTTCCAAGCCCGCAGTTCGAGGCTCCGATGGTGATTGAATCGCTGCCTTCACTGATGTTGTCTCCGGCAATGAAAGCCACGGTCCATCCTGAGTTTTCGAACGAAACCATTGCATAGAAGCACCGCCATTGATTGTTGTGAGCTTTGAAGTCTCTAAAAGCAAGCGCGCTTGCAGCGAGCGCGTCGGCACTAATTCTGGTGGCTTCGGTTGTTATGGCCTGACGCCCAATTCCAACCTGAAGCGGCCGCGCCGAAGTGCAAGCGGAGGCACTTAGAGTAGCCAAGCCTACCGTTCCCAGTAGTTTGCATAAGTTGCTCATTTCAATTCCCAGGACAAGCACGCTGTCCGCACCATTCGCTCGGAGGTTCCGCTGGAATCATGGGCACTGTTAGTTTTTCAGTCTTTCCTGTTGCGGGAGTGTACTGTTTGAAATCACCGCTCGGAGTGCCGAGGTAACTTTTCCAGCCGTTGTTTCCGGTCGCGCTCTTGAGACTGGACGAATTTTGCTTGTCGTTCGTCGAGAAATTGTCGCTTCCATATTGATCGTGAGCTTTTGTATCTCGGATCGGTGTGCCGCTGACACCTTTTCGTGAGTAGTCGCCATGCGTGTGGTAGTCACCCGCCGTATCCTTCTTCGGCACGGTGATCTTTACCTGTGCTCCTCGTCCTTGTGTCACAGGACTTGATGCGAACCACGCGCCGTCCCTTCGATAAATATAGCCTCCGTACTCAACATTCTGGGCAACTGACGTTGGATTGATGTAGGCAAGGGCGTCTGCCGCTGCGGCCTCAGGGCTCATGAAGGCGTCACCGGGATCTAGTCCTGTTGAGTCTGATTTGTTTACCGGGTCGCCGTTAACGAACGCATACCAGTTGATGCCGGCGCTGTATCCGATTGGATCGGTCTGCATAAAGCGTCCGAGCGTCGGTGAATACATGCGCGCCTTGTAGTAGTACAGCCCCAAGCTTGAAGCCCATACCTGCCCTGTGTACTGAAACGTGCCAACGTTGGTTGCCCCGGGCATTCCATACTCATCGTAGGTATTGATTGCAAAGAGATTGGATCCGAAGGTGATTGCGACAGTACTACCGCGCTCGTCGCGATGAATGTATCGACGCACTCCAGTGCCAGCGCCCTCGTACCAAACTACCGGTTCGTCGGCGCCAGGACCATGCACATAGCGTCGTAGCAAATTGTTAGCGCCGTCGTATTCCGCAACAAGATCTGTGCCATCGTACTGGTAGCGGGTCGTTTGTCCGCCAGCCGTAAACTGTGAGAGACGTCCGAGAAAATCGTACTGAAGTGTCGCGCCATTGCCGGTAGTTAGAAGATTCTCTGAGGAATAGCTGTAGGATGAAGAACCAGCAGCGGTGAGGTTGCCTCGGCCGTCGTAGCCGACCGTCTGACTTCCTGCGGTGGTTGCCTGATTCAATCCATTCACCGCGTACGAATCGTTCTTATTGTAATGGCCTTGCCATGCGTACGAATCGTTGCTTCGTGTGTACGTCGCGATCTGGCTTGCCGGGTTGTAAGTAAGGGTTGTCGTCGAATCGGTCGACGTTCCGCTCATATCGATGCTTAAGGTGCGCAAACGAGAGATAGCGTCGAATGTGTAGATGTCAGTGGAGGAATCCCCGAGGTATGTATTTGTCCGGTTACCACGTGAATCGAGAGAGTACTGTGCCAAGAGCGCAACACCACTTTCGTAGATGTGCTGCACCTCTCCTGTTCCGAAGAAGTCTTGCGTGACATAGGCACCATTCGGCCAGGTAGTTTTAGTCCGTCGTCCAGCTTCGTCGTAGTCATACGTCATCGTGCCAAGCGACGACGATTCCGAGAGCTGCCTGCCCAAAGCATCAAATGTCGAGGACACCGTCGTGTACTGGCTCGCAGACAATAAGTGTCCCTGCAAGTCGTACGAAGAATAGGAGACGTCGGTCTCTGACGGAGAGAGGTCCTTCAGGATGATTCGGTTCAGATTGTCGTATGTCGAGTAGATATCCTGGCCATCGCGGAGCCGGTGGGCGGTGACATTGCTGTTCGAGTCATAGAGCAGTTGCTCGAAATCTATCGACGAACTCGTCCCACGAGTCACCGGGTCCGGAAAGTACGTGCGATAGAGACGGTCGTGTCCATCGTACGCATACGTCGTCTTGTTCCCTTCGCCGTCCGTAATCGTCCACAGCTTTCCATTCGGCGTGAACGTCGATGTCTCCTCATCTGCTTGGACTGACGTGCCGTAGCCGAGCGTGAGAACGGTTCGCTCGTTTGCCGCGTTGTAAGTGTTCTTGGCGATTCGGTCCGGCCCAAATGGACCAGTAGTTTGCGGAACGCACGCATCCGTCTGCGAGTTCCACTGGCTGGGATCCATGCGAACCGCGGTGCATTGCAGTCGACCTGAGCCGTCGTACTTGTACTGCGTAACTGCGTAGACGGTGCCGCCACCCGACTTGGTCTCCCTCAGTTTCCGGCCCATCAGGTCGTACGTCGTGTCGACCGACTCGAGCGACACGAATGCCGCCCAGTCGGTATCCGACTGGCTATTCACGGTGCCGCGCTCGACTTTGATCAGCTCACCGGATGGGTCGTAGGTATTCCTTACGGCTCGGTGCGGCAGAGGGCCGGCGCCGTCAGGATCGGGAGTGACAACTCCGACTACGCGTCGTAGCGCGTCGTAGCGCGTGCGTGTGGTGTCGGCGGAACCCGGAAGCGGTCCGTCGATCAAGATTGGATTTCCCGCCGAGTCGTATGTCGTAGTCGTGGTCGCAGAGACCGAGCCGTCACCCGCGGCGATCGTGACTGCCGTCGGCAGAAGATTGTTAGCCGTGCCGCTCGTGCCGTACGTATACGTGGTCTTGATCTCGTCGGCGGTGCCCGTGCAGCTTGCAAGCGTCATGCATTCGGATGTGCTCGTCAGCATCCAGACGGGCGAAGACGCCTGGACGAATCCACCCGAGCTGTTCTTGATCCAGGCGTAGAGCTGTGTGTACGTGTATCGCTTCTGCGGCCGCACCCCGTTGGGCGCCGCGGGGCGGGTTTCGGTGAGAATTCCGCCGTGATTGGGGTCATAGGTGAAATCGGTGCGATTGCCTTTCGCGTCGATGATGTAGTCGGGCTTATTGCAGGTCTTTCGACTGGCGCATGAGGTCGTCGGATAGCTGGCAGTCTCCACCAGATCCGCCAGACCGGAACCCGGCTTTGCTGACGTCTGCTTTGCGAGAACGTTGCCGCGATTATCTCGCGAGGCCCAAATGGCATCTTGCTCCGGCGCCGATACCGAAGAGAGAAGCTCGGCCATGTATGGATCCGCAGAAAGAAACTCATCGTACCCATATCCGCGGCCGCGCCCGAGCGGATCCGTGACGTAGTTGATTGCTCCGGCGCCATTGGTAGACACCTGCGTCACAGCATTGCCCGGCGCGGTCATCGAGGCAGTCACGCCATAGCCGGTGTACTGGGTACAGATATCCTCTGGATAGGTGTATGCATACGAATAGGACTCGCCTGTCCCGGTCAGCTGCGAGACAACTTGATCCAAGGTCCTGTTCGCGGGCGTGTGTATATCGGGCGGCGGACAAACGCTGTACACATTCGAGATACGGCAAACCGTTTGACCAGGATCTTTTATGCACGCCAGGTGATTGAAGCCCAGGTACTCATAGTTCGTCGTGGCTCCAACTGCGTTGGTGACAGACGTCAGATTTAGGAGGGGTGAACCCGAGACCGTGTAGGTCACGGACTGCGCAGTTACAGGGCAAGTGGTCGTCGTGACGTCAACGTAATACTCCGCGAGGTTGATAGCACAGACCTTCGATGAACTCTCCCAGAAGAGCGCATATCCACGGTTACTAACTATCATCCTCTTCGGGCTGTTCGTGTAAGTGAGCGTGGTCCCATCCGGGTACACGACGCTACTTAGTCCTGGAACGGTAGACGTCCACGGGTATGTGTAGATGACGCCGCGAGCGTCGGTAAACGTGAAGTAGCTGCCCGATGTGGTGCTTCCTGTGCCAATCTTCGTAAAGAAAAGCGTTTCACCCTTGTTTTGGATTCCCCCGTAATTTCCCGCGACCGGCGTCGTGCTACTGACAGTGCCGCCCTTGAAGCGACTGCTGCTCGTTCCCGTCATCACCGTGTAGACGAGTGGAGTCCGCGTCGGATCAGGAAACGGCTCCTCATCAGGTCTCCACGTATAGGGATTGCGCACGATCATGGCAGTCGTGTTGTTTACCCACGATACAGCGCCCGCAGTGAACGCCTGTGTACTCGTACTGGAGTAGCTCCTGACCAGAGTCAGGCCCGCGATTCCCGGTCCACCTATGGACAGGTCAGTAGCACTGGTGTTGAACGCCCCGGTCTTGAAGCTGACGCCGGTCGGACTTCGCGTGTCGGCGGTAGGCGGAAGATTGATCTCCGCTTGCGCATATCCGCGTTGGCAGGAAAACGCAGAAATCACTGCAAGTCCAACAACGAGCTTCGTGATCGAGCGTGAAAGACCAAACATGATTTGTTCCCCGCGAGGCGAAGTGAAAGTCGTCAATCCGCGAAATTCGTGAGGAGCTATGGCGGCGGCGGGTTCGGTGAATTCGTCGTCACAACCGTCTTTCTGTTGTTCGCCTTGTCATGCGTGTATTCGGTGGTGACGTTGTTGTTCACCGTCCCCGCACGCACCACCTTGATGAGGCGACCCTTCGCGTCGTATGTGTACGTGATCGTTTCGGTTGCGAATGCGCCGGACACGAGCACGAGTGCCAATCCACAGGCAATAGTTAGCTTCACCACCAGAGTCTCCCAATGTGGCGTTCGGATTTCAGTTTTCTTACAGACCGCCGCTCTCGTTCGCTGCTTAGTTAGGCAGTACGAATTTCAAGCGTCACCAGACTAAGTGTCGCGAGAAAGCGATTTCTCTCACCAGCTGGGAATTATTTTTTGTCGGTCGAAAGCTCGGGCGGGTGGACGCTCGTGATTCGATCCGAACAACTGGTCGAGCGAGAGGTCGTCTCTACGTTGCTCGGCGTCTCGATGGGCGAGAGAACAAAGAAAAAGGGCCGGCGATTTCTCGCCGGCCCCCGGGGACTTCCCGTTTATCAGCTGACTACTTCGAGCCGAAGTTGAACTTCACACCCGCGTAGAAGAAACGACCACGCGTGTCGTACATGCCGCTTCCACCACCCGTGCCCGAAAGGCCGAGCGGCGGCATCTTGTTCTTCACATTGTCGATGCCGAGGTAGGCGCTGAAGTCGTCCGTGAACTCATACTGACCGCGCAGATCGTGGTACATGATCGCCGGATAGTTCTTCCGATACGCATAGTCGCGGTTCTGCGGCGGATTGCCGCCCACCGAGTAGTCGTCCTCGGCGAGGTTCAGCACCATGCGGCCGATATACCGCATCTGGTAGCCGAAGCGGAACTTCTGAACGTCCAGGTTCAAATCGAAATTGAACGCATCTTTCGGATCGCCCAGCTCGAGCAGGATCTGGTCCGGCGCGTTCGGATGGGCCGGATCGAGGAAGTCGTCACGCTGCAGCGTACGCGTGTAGACCAAACGCGTGCTGAGCTTGCCGACGCCCACATCCGAGTTGTATCCCACCTCGAAATCGATGCCGCGCGACGTGCTCTTCGCGTAATTGAGCGCCGTCTGGATGAGCGTGCCGTCCCTCACCACGAACGGACCCTCCGGATCTTGCAGATCCGCAGGATTTCGGTTCGGTCCGCCCGCCGCACCCCAGCGCTGGAACAACCCGCAGAACTGGTTGTTCAGATCCGGCGCGTCGTAGCACGCGTCGAGGATCTGCTGGGCGCTCGGCGCCGTGATCACTTGCGAGATGTCGATGTCGTAGTAGTCGGCCGAGAACGAAAAGCCCTGGAGGAAGCTCGGCTGGAACACGAGGCCCACCGTCAGTGAGTCCGAAGTCTCTTCCTTGAGGTCCGGATTGCCACCGCTCAGGAACGACAGCGACTGTGCCGGCAGGTAGTCATAAGTCGCCGGGATGCCCGCCGCTGCGCAATTCGCAGCGCGCGTGGCCGAACCGGTGCCGATGTTACGAGCCGAGCACGGATCGTTGTACAGCGAGAAGTTCTGGCCCTGCGCCGAGTACAGATCGACCAGGTTCGGCGCACGAACCGCTCGAGCGATTCCCGCGCGGAAACGCAGGCTGTCGATCGGCGCGTACTCGAGTCCGCCGTTGTAGGCCAATACTCCGCCCGTCGCACCCTTGTAGTCGGCGTAGCGAGCAGCCGCGTTCAGTGTCAGGTCCTTGAACGCGGTCTTGTCCTTGAGCAACGGTATGCGGAATTCGGTGAACACTTCGTTCACTTCGAACTTGGGCGCCGTGAGATCGGGCAACGCGTTGTAGAACGTGATGCCGTTCTGCACGAGCGCATCCGGATGGAACGAGTTCTCTTCCGTGCGATGCTCGATACCCAATGCAACGCCAACGGGACCTGCGGGCAGCGAGAACCACGCTTCCGTGTCGCCACTGACCGTGGCGCTCAGCACGAACTCGCGGATCTTGCCGACGGACGTCGTGTCCTGGGCCAGGTAGTTGCGCATCTCCGGCGTGACGCTGCCGTCACCGAACGGATTCAGCGGGACGCAAGCCGCGATGTCGGCCGCAAGCAGCGAGTCGGCGTATACCGCTGCCGGATCACGCGCCGGAGTGGCCGGGTCGTCGAGTGAATCGCCGTAGCCGAGGGCGCGCGCGGCATTGAACTGTGAACGGCACCGAATCACGCCTTGCGCGTCCCGACCGGAGTCGATCGCGAGCAAGAAGCGCTGGATGTTGAGATTGCCCTCGACGATCGTGTCTTCGTCGAACTGACCATAGTTGGCCGACACGTCGTAATTCCAGTTGCTTCCGAGCTCACCGCCGATACCCAGCACGATTCGCTTGGTCTCGCGCGTCGCGTCTTCAGCGCGATTGCCGAGGTCGAGCAGGTTGCGGCGCAACGCGAACGTTGTGGCGTTGCCCGCCGGGCCGATGCCGAACTCTGCGCGTGCCTGGTTGATGGTCGCGCGCGCGCCGTCCGTCAGGAACGGATTGTCGAAGCGGACTCGCTCACGACCGTATATGTCTCCCATGGTGGCGCCTTGGAAGAATGCCGGCTGACCATAGCGACGGGACTCCGTCTTGACGTATTTGGCCTCGACGTAAGGCTTGAACGCATCGCTGATCGCGAGGTTCGCGAACAGGTTGACGCTGACGCGATTCAGCCGCGGGTAGATAGCCAGCGCGTTGCGCTCGCGGTTGTTCGTACCGTTGCCGCCCTGAAAATTGCCGTTCGGCGCGAGGCCGATGCGATCGCCCGTCTGGCGAACCAGCGAGCCGTCGGGCTGGAAGATCCACGAGCAGGAGAACGGCGTGCCGTTCGTGTCGACTCCGCAAGGATGGAACTGCGGATTCGGTGGGGCCAGATTCGTGAAGAGGATGTTTCCACCGTTCGCGATCGTCGCCGAACGAACGTCGTTGTAGTACAGACGATCCGGATTGCCGTCGCTACCTGCCGGGTCCGTGTCGACCACGACGAAGGCGCCCTGCTTGAGAATGCCCGGGCGATCGGATGCGAAGAAAGGATCCTGCTTCGCGTACTCGACGTTCACCGCAACGTTGCCGCGGTCGTCCCAGAAGTTGGTGCCCGCCGTGAGACTGCCGAAGTAGTCACCGGCATCGCCCTCCGAGCTCTGGCCGCCTTGGCCACGGAACTGGATGCCCTGGAAGTCCTTCTTCATCACGAAATTCACGACGCCCGCGATGGCGTCGGAGCCGTACACGGCGGAATTGCCGCCCGTGACGACGTCGATACGTTCGATGAGGTCGGACGGAATGGTGTTTGTGTCCGGCGAAACCGCGTTGCCGAGGATGTCAGCGCCGACGTGGCGGCGGCCATTGACGAGCACCAGCGTGCGCTGCGTGCCGAGGCCGCGAAGGTCGAGGAGGTTCAGGCCCGTCGTGCCGAGGAAGCGGCTGGAGTTCGACTGGCTGAACGTGCTGCGCATGGACGGCAGATCGTTGAGCAGATCGCCGACCGACGTGCTGCCGGTGTCGAAGATCTGATCGGCGGTCACAGTGGTGACTGGGACGGGCGCCTCGAGATTGGGACGCGCGATGCGCGAGCCCGTGACGACGACCTCGTCCATCGACTTTTCGGTCGATCCGGCCTTGTCCTGATCCTGTGCAAAAACCAAAGGAGCAGCGGCGCTCGCGGACAAGCCGCAAAGCAACGCCACCGCACGGCGCAAGCCGTGGTTGCGATTGAAAGACATGATCCCTCCTGCAAGAGAGTGAGCCGTGTGCCACAACGATCGCTCTCGTTGCGAGATTCGGCTGATTTTCTAAGTTCCCCTTGATGCCCCGTGCTGTTGCACGGACGCATCCATGGGGCCGGAGCATAGCAACCGCGGCAGAAAATGGAACCGCCTCCGCGACGAGTCGAGTGGATTAATTGAAAGGGCTTGTTTCGTAAGTCCGGGAACGTCCTATCTTTTCGTCCGTACGGCTTGGGCCGAAATCATTCCAGGCAGTCCCGATTGGGGGCCAGGCATTTGTCGCATTAATGCAAATGGTTGCCGCGGGCCCGGAGGATGCGGAACATCCTCGCCCGGCCGTGCCGGTGACAGGAAATAAACCGGCGTGCGGCCGGGTCACATACCGGGTTGAGTTCGGATTCCAGACAACAACCGGAGGAGAGACATGAACTTCAAATCAATCGCGATCGCCACCGCCGTCGGCAGCTTGCTGGCCCTCGGCAGCGCCGTCGCTTCGGCCGATGAAGCAGCCGGCAAGGAAAAGTGCATGGGCGTCGCCGAAGCTGGCAAGAACGACTGCGCGAGCAAGGCGCACTCGTGTGCCGGCCAGGCGAAGACCAGCAAGGACCCCGGCGAGTGGAAGTACGTGCCGAAAGGCGAGTGCGAGAAGATGGGCGGCAAGGTCGCGATGGCCGAAAAGAAGGCGATGTAACGACCCATGTCACGCCTCGACTCACGAGGTGTGCCGCTGGGGCCGGTTCCGGCACGCGCCGGGATCGGCCTCAGGTCCCTCCACCACGCCGCGCTCGTCGCCGATCGTCCGCCGGTCGGCTGGATAGAAGCGCATACCGAGAATTACTTCCACGCGGGCGGCGCCGCGGGCCGCGCGCTCGAGCGTGCCCGGGCTAACTACCCGCTGAGCCTGCACGGCGTCGGCCTCGCGCTCGGCTCCGTCGATGGCGTTGATCGCGAGCACCTGGCACGCGTACGCGCGGCGGTACGCCGGTTCGAGCCCGCGCTCGTGTCCGAGCATGCGTGCTGGGGACACGCGGGCGGCGAGCATTTCAACGACCTTTTGCCGCTGCCGTACACCGACGAGGCCGTGAGCCTGCTCGCGCGGCAGGTGCGCGAAGCGCAGGATTTCCTCGGCCGGCAGCTGCTCATCGAGAACGTCTCCGCGTACGTGCGGTTCGAGCATTCTCATCTCACGGAGTGGGATTTCCTCACAGCGGTCGCCGCTGAGTCGGGCTGCGGCCTGCTGCTCGACGTGAACAACGTGTACGTGAGCGCGTGCAATCTCGGGTTCGACGCTCACACCTTTCTCGACGCGCTACCCGTCGAGGCGGTGCGCGAGATCCATCTCGCGGGCCACGCGCGCCGCGACGGCGTGCTCATCGACGATCACGGCTCGGCGGTGTGCGAGGCGGTCTGGAGCCTGTACTCGCGCGCGCTCGCGCGCTTCGGCCGCGTGCCGACGCTCATCGAATGGGACACCGACATTCCGCCGCTCGCGACGCTCGTCGACGAGGCGCGGCGCGCGGATGCGATCGCAGGAGAAGTGCTTGGCCTCGCTGCGTGAGCTGCAGCGCTCGTTCGCGGCGGCGCTGCACGATCGTGCGCGCGACTGCGCCGTCACGCCCGTGGCGAATCTCGAGATCTATCGCAACAACGCCGCGACCAACTTTTCGGCCGCGCTCGCGGCGAGCTTTCCGGTCCTGCGCCGTCGCGTCGGCGAAGATTTCTTCGAGCAGCTGGCGCGCAGCTACCGCGCCCGATCGCCGTCGCGCAGCGGCGATCTGCATTGGGTGGGTCGCGCATTCGCAGAATTCCTCACCGATGAATTGCGCGACGGCGACTACGCGTGGCTCGCCGATCTCGCGCGGCTCGAATGGGCGCGCGAGCAATCGGCCGTCGACGCCGAGCGGCCCGCGCTCGCGGTGGATGCACTCGCAGCGCATGCGCCTGAAGCGCTCGAGCATCTGCAGTTCGAGCTCCAGCCGTCGCTGCGGCTCCTGGAGTCGGAATACCCGGTGTTCAGCGTCTGGCTGGCCAATCAGAGCGCGAATGCGCCGCCCGTGGATCAATCCATGGGCTCCGAACAGGGGCTGACGCGAATCCATGGTGAATGGGTCGAAATCCAGAAACTACCGGCCGACCTCTTCTCTTTTATATCTGCGCTGGCGGGCGGTTCGACGCTGGGCGAGGCCGTTGCTGTGGCGGAGGTCGAGGGGGCGCGTCTGACCGAGCTCCTGGGCTTCGTGTTCGGCGCTGATCTCGTGGTCGCGCTCGACCTGCGCGCGCCGGCCGAGCGCGCCTAACAACCCAGCGACGTCGGGCGCACCGCCGCGGCCGTGGTGACAGCCGGCGAAAGTTTCTTCCACAATGCGCGGCCACTTCGGGCACGACAACGAGAAACTTCGCGAACCTCATGAACATCCCTGAAGCGCGGCGCCCGCTCGCGACCCGCTCGACTCACTGGGCTGGCGCCCTCGCGCGCGCCGCGGTCAAGGCCGGCATGACGGCCGACGGCATCTCGATCCTGTCGCTGGTGTTCGCTGCCGCGGGCGCGGCCGGACTCCTGTTGCTGCCGCGTCCCTGGAACCTGCTCGCGTGCGCGGCCGGCGTCCAGCTGCGGCTGCTCGCGAACATGCTCGACGGCATGGTCGCGATCGAAGGCGGCCGGAAATCCAAGGTGGGCGTGCTCTACAACGAAGTGCCCGATCGCGTCGCGGATTCGATGTTCCTCGTCGCGCTCGGCTACGAGATCGGCATGCCCTGGGTCGGCTGGCTCGCGGCGCTCGCCGCGGCCGTCACGGCCTACATCCGCGTGCTCGGCGGCACGTTCGGTCTCGCGCAGGATTTCCGCGGTCCGCTCGCCAAGCAGCACCGCATGTTCGTCATGACGATGGGCTGCCTGCTCGGCATCGGCGAATGGTTCTATGACGGCGGCGAGCGCATCGTCATCGCGGCCGCGTGGATCATCGCGTTCGGCGCCGTCCTCACGTGCGGCACGCGCATCCACGCGATCGCGAAACAATTGAAGGCACGATGATGCGGCTCATGCGTCCGTCGAGCGCGCTGCTCGTGGGCATCGTCAAACTTCTCGTGGGCGCATACGCGCGCTGGATCGGCACGACGCCGTCGGCCACGCAGCGCATCTACTTCGCGAACCACACGAGCCACATCGACACGCTCGCGATCTGGTCGTCGCTGCCGCGATCGCTGCGCATGCGCACGCGGCCGATCGCCGCGCGCGACTACTGGGGGAAGGGCCTCCGGAAATACATCGCGACACGCGGCTTCGGTGCCGTGCTCATCGATCGCGCGCGGGAGGATGCGACCGTCGATCCGCTCGAGCCGCTGCGCGCTTCGCTGCGCGAGGGCGATTCGCTCATCATCTTTCCCGAGGGCACGCGCGGCGCGACCGCGATCCCGGCGCGCTTCCGCAGCGGGCTCTTCCGGCTCGCGACGGAGTTTCCGGCCGTCGAGCTGATCCCCGTCTATCTCGACAACCTGCATCGCAGCCTGCCGAAAGGCGCGCTGCTCCCCGTGCCGATGGTCTGCACGGTGCGCTTCGGTGCGCCGCTCGCGCCCGGCGCCGGCGAAGCGAAGGAAGTCTTTCTCGAACGCGCGCGCGACGCCGTCATCGCGCTCGCGGATCCCGGGGTGCACGCATGAGCAGCCTCATCGACGCGATCCCGCGCGAGTTCTTCTGGCTGTTCGGCGCGCTCATCGGGCTGCTCGCCGTGGCCTCGACGATCGGTGCCATCCTCATCCGCCGTCCCGCCGACGAGAAGAAGGCCGCGAGTCGCGCGAACCTCGTGGAGCGCATCAACGCCTGGTGGGTCATGGTCGCGATCCTTGCCGTAGCGTTCCTGCTCGGCGCGACGATGACGCTCATCCTGTTCGCACTCGCATCGTTCTTCGCGCTGCGCGAATTCATCACGCTCACACCGAGCCGGCTCGGCGACCGGCTGCCGCTCGCGCTGTCGTTCTTCGTGATCATCCCCGCGCAGTACGTGCTCATCGGCGTCGAGCGCTACGGCACGTTCGCGATCTTCATCCCGGTCTACGCATTCCTGCTGCTGCCCTCGATCGCGGCGCTGCGCTCCGACATCGACGATTTCCTGTCGCGCTCGGCGAAGCAGCAGTATGGCCTCATGGTCACGGTCTACTGCCTGAGCCACGCGCCCGCGCTGCTCATGCTGCCGCTGCCCGGCGGACCCGGCCGCGCGGCGCTGCTGCTGTTCTATCTGCTGCTCATCGTGCAGATGAGCGACGTCATGCAGTACGTGTTCGGCAAGCTCTTCGGCCGCACGAAGATCGCGCCGGTCGTGAGCCCGTCGAAGACGGTCGAAGGCTTCGTGGGCGGCGGTCTCGCGGCGACGGGCATCGGTGCCGCGATGTGGTGGATCACGCCGTTCACGCCGCTCGAGTCCGCCGGCGTCGCGGCCATCATCGTCATCATGGGATTCCTCGGCGGCCTCACGCTGTCGGCCGTGAAGCGCAGCTTGGGCGCGAAGGATTGGGGCGTGATGATCGAAGGCCACGGTGGCATGCTCGACCGCACGGACTCGATCTGTTTCGCCGCGCCGATCTTCTTCCACGTCGTCCGGTTCTTCTTCACCGCCTGAGGTCCCGCATGCGCCGATGGAGCCCTGTGTTGATGCTGTGCGCGGGCGCGCAGGCGCAGAATGCCGCGCCGACGTTCGAGGAGCAGTCGAAGCGCTTCGAGCAGGTCATCAGCGGCATGGCCAAGGTGGACCAGAAGCATCCGGACTTCCTCAACGCCAATCTCGACTACGTGCTGCTGCTCACGCGCGCGGCGGACGGCGACTGCCGCGAACGGCTCATCAACGCACAGGCGATGTACGACACCGTGCGCAATACACCCGTCGTTTCGCTCGTGCTCGCGGCGGGCGCGGGACGTATTCCGTTCGCCGGCTATTCGATCGAGATGGCGCGCTATCGATGTCTCGCGGACGCGGAGCAGAAACACGCCGCACTGCTCGCCGCGCAGAAGCTCGCGCGCGACGCGGTCGAGGGATACCGCGCAGCGTTCTATTACGACTCCATGGCCGTCATGCAGTACAACGTCGCGCAGTCGTATCTCGACCTCGGCGACAAGGCTCAGGCCATCAAGGAGCTCCAGGGCGCGATCGACATGGACAAGACGTACGGTCTGCGTCGCGACGCCGAGGAAAACTTCCGCGTGCTCAAGGAATGGCAGGGCGTGAAGGCCACCGATGCCGAGGTCGCGGCGTTCGTCGCGGAGCTGAAGCCCGAAACCGTGACGCTCGCGTTCGGCTGGAAGCCGTTCTCTGTCCACGCCAATGCGCAATACGACTTCGGCAGCTTCGAGGGCGCCGACGTGAAACACACGAAGTTCACGCTGCCGATGACGGGAAAGCTGCGCAACGAGAAGGACCAGTTCGTCTACGAGTGGACGACGGGTGAGCCCCGTATCGAATCGGCGTTCGCGACGGACGCCGCGGGGCGCGTCGAGCGCAAGATCGTCGCGGTGCTCGCGCGGCTCGTGGGACGCCTGCCGCCCGCGGAGATTTCGCGCACCGGCGAATTCAAGGGCGTGCGCGAAGTCGACGTGCTCTCGAAGCTCCTCGCCGACGACGTCGGCCGGCCGTTCGTCGCGGTGCTCGGCGGCGCGAAGGTCAGCGACAAGCTGGGTGTAATCGACGCGCTGCTGGATCGATGCGATGTGATCCTCGTCGGCGGGGCGATGATGTTCACGTTCCTGCTCGCGCAGGGTCATTCGGTCGGCGGCTCCCTCGTCGAGCCCGACATGGTCGAGGAGTGCCGGCGGCTGCTCGAAACGGGCAGGGTCCGTGTCCCCACCGATATCGTCGTCGCGCGTGACGCGACCGACGATGCCGACGCGAGCGTCGTCGCGGCCGACGCGATGCCGGCGGAGCAGAAGGGCCTCGACATCGGACCGGAGACCGGCGCCGTGTTCGCGACCGAGATCGAAAAGGCGGCATTGCTGCTGTGGAACGGGCCGATGGGCGTGTTCGAGGTGGCGCCGTTCGCGTCGGGGACGCGCGCGATCGCCGAAGCAGTGGCGCGATGCCCCGGCTTCACCGTCGTCGGCGGCGGTGACAGCGCGGCGGCCGTCCGCCGCTTCGACCTGGCGGACCGCATCGATCACGTGAGTACAGGCGGCGGTGCCTCCCTCGAGTTCCTCGAGCACGGCGATCTTCCCGGCCTGCGCGCGCTACGAGAATCCTCGGTGCGTGCAGCGGGTGACAGATAGACACCCAATGCACGCATCAATGAACCTGGAGAGGTGATGGCGGCGAACGAACGGCGGCCGGTCATGGCCGGGAATTGGAAGATGCATCACACGCACCTGGAGGCGATCCAGGTCGTGCAGAAGCTGTCGTACCGGCTCGACGACCGCGACTACAAGGAATGCGAGATCGTCGTGTGCCCGGCCTTCACGGCGCTGCGTTCGGTGCAAACCGTGCTCGAGAGCGACCGCATCCCGATCCAGCTCGGCGCCCAGGATTGCCACTGGAAGGACCAAGGCGCGTTCACCGGCGAGGTCAGCCCGCCGATGCTCGTGAAGCTCAACGTGTCATACGTCATCGTCGGCCACTCGGAGCGTCGCCAGCTGTTCGGTGAGACCGACGAGATCGTCAATCAGAAGCTCAAGGCCGTGCTCAAGCACGAGATGACGCCGATCGTGTGCGTAGGTGAGACGCTCGAAGAGCGTGAGGCGGGCCGCACGGACGAGCGCGTCGACAGCCAGACCAGAGCCGCGTTCGCTGGTGTACGGTCCGCGGGCGCCAGCGCGTCCGTCGTCGCATACGAGCCGATCTGGGCCATCGGCACCGGTCGCAACGCGACGCCCGAGGACGCGAACGCCACGATTGCCGTCATCCGCGCCACGTTGCGCGATCTGTACAGCAACGACGTCGCGGCCGGGATCCGCATCCTGTACGGCGGGAGTGTGAAGCCCGGGAACATCGCCGACCTCATGGCGATGCCGGAGATCGACGGCGCCCTGGTCGGTGGCGCGTCGCTCGACCCGGACGACTTCTCCCGCGTCGTGCGGTTCCGTGCCTGAGTGCTGTGTTAGCGTTTTACGCTCCATGCGAAAGGACCCGTGCGCGTGCTGAACGCGATCCTCATCCTCCTCGACGTCGTGGCCGCGGGGCTGCTCATCCTGTTCGTCCTGCTCCACGCGGGCCGCGGTGGTGGTCTCTCCGACATGTTCGGCGGGCAGATGGGGGGATCGATGGCGGGGTCGACGGTCGTCGAGCGGAACCTCGATCGGATCACGATCATCACGGCGATCGTGTTCACGTTCAGCACGGTCCTGTTGGCCCTCAGGGTGTGAGGGGCGCGGGGAAGGGCGTCTGAGGTAGGAGGAACCGGCGCTCGTCCATCTCGGACACGGACACCCCGTCGCGTGCCACTTTGCCGAGGAGCTCTACACGCTCTGACGCGACCTCGTTCGGGCGCGCGGGAGTCGGTCGATAGAATGTTCGTTCGCCGCGCGGAGCGCGTGCACGTCGGAGTGGCGGAATTAGGCAGACGCGCTAGCTTGAGGGGCTAGTGCCCGCAAGGGCGTGGGGGTTCAAGTCCCCCCTCCGACACCCCTTCTCACCAGCACTTTCGCCTGGTTTCGCGGTCGGCCTCTTCCCCGCGTACCGGCGAGCGATGCGTTTCCTACGCGACCGTTCTTGACTGCCTAGTAGTCGTCGAGGAACCGGGCGAGCGAGGGTAGGCAGCCAGCTCCAACGAACTCACTCATGTCAGCCCCAGCATCCCTTCGGTCGGTCGGGCTCACTGTTACGGCGTCCCGCAGATCCTCAAGGTCACTCCGAGCTAGCACGCCACCAGACAATCGTCACGAGACGGCAAGCTGCCGCCCGGAGCAAGTCCACCCCTGGATTGACCTCCGGGTCGCCGGCGGCAAGCTACAGGCGCCGGGTCGACCGGTGCATCGCCGAATCGAGGCACAAAGAGGATCCGGCACGGGTTGCGCTCCGGGAAACGCCACGGTCTCGCAGCGAACGACGCCGACGCAGCATCGCGCGGATGAGACTTCGCGATGGCCTCTAACATCATCGCGGCATCGCGCGTGGTGCGTGCAATGACGCCGGCCACCTCGTAATCGAGCAGGATCTGCGGCAGGCCGTGGGCACGCGCGACGCGTCCCTGCGAAGGCTTGAAGCCGACGAGCCCCGTATGCGACGCCGGTCTGCGGATCGAGCCGCCTCCGTCGGTGGCCAGCGCGAGCGGCGCGCAGCCCGCCGCCACCGATGCC
>Ga0081455_10000846_pt1 | contig 39458 bp, 42 predicted proteins | sample TabmetS3T2R1_FD_70207 | JGI IMG/M metagenome (GOLD analysis project Ga0081455, IMG submission 70207) | Tabebuia heterophylla rhizosphere microbial communities from the University of Puerto Rico - S3T2R1 | ecosystem: Host-associated > Plants > Roots > Rhizosphere ... | reverse complement strand
CAGCGGGCGCGATCTGCTGATGACTATTGCTGACCACGGAGCCGACGTGCAGAACGTCGTGCTCACGGGCCAGTGGGTGCCCTTTCACAGGGTGGAGATCGGTCTCTAGGTCTAACGAGGCTTCGCCTCAGACCGCCGAGCTATATGTCGGTGGCTCCGGCCGCCGGTTCATGACGGGCTCTGGTAGAACCAGTCCCAAGTGGACCGCGTGAGCGGTTAAACGCCCTAGCAGGGCAAAACCGAACAGCCGGAGCCGGGGGAGATGGTAGCACAGAGCGTGGCGGCGATACTGGGCAATCATGTGAAATTGTCGGTTGAGGCGATCGACCGGATGTATCTGAACGTCTACGTGCCGAAGCTGCAGCGCGAGAAGGATGCGGCCTGGTTCTTTCGCGGTCACCGCCAGCAACCATTCGCCTCCTCAGCGCTGATGGCGCCGATGAGCCGGCGCTTCGTGGCGGCGCTGGAGCGCTATGCCCAGGCGCACGAGATCGAGGTGGTGCAGTTCCGGCCCGGCGAGCGCAAGGACGACGTGATGGCTGAGAGGCTGAAGCGCTTCGATGACGCTGAAGGCGTGGTGTTCATCGGCAAGGCCCAAGAGAAGGCGGCTGTGTTCCGCACCATCAAGCGCCACGACGCGCAGGGACGCAGCTGGCCATGGATCGTGCGCTCATCTGCGATGGTCAACCAATACTACGTCTATGCCGTCGACCGTGACTTCGGGCCGTTCTTCCTGAAGTTCTGCAGCTACTTCCCTTACAACGCCAAGCTCTGCCTCAACGGGCACGAGTACGCCAAGCGGCAGCTGGCCAAGGCAGCCATCGCCTTCGAGGCGCTCGACAACGGCGTCCTGACCTGTGCCGATCCGGCCCGCCTGCAGGCGATCTGCGACGGCCTGTCGGCGGCCAAGATCGACGCCTTGCTGCGCAAGTGGCTGCGCCGGCTGCCGCATCCCTTCACCGCCGCCGACCGGCGCGCCGGCTATCGCTACGACATCTCCATCCTGCAGGCCGAGTTCTCGCTCACCCAGGTGCTCGACCGGCCCGAGCATGGCCGCCTGTTCTTCGAACAGGTGATCCGCGAGAACCTCGATCTCGGTCGCCCCGACCAGGTGCAGCTGATCTTCGGCCGCAGGATCAACCGCACCACGCCCGGCCGCTTCCGTACCCGCGTCCTGACCAAGGGCGTCACGCCCTCGCTGCACGTCGACTACAAGCACAGCCGCATCAAGCAATACCACAAGGAAGGCCGCGCCCTGCGCACCGAGACCACAATCAACAACGCTCACGACTTCCGCGTCGGCAAGCGTCTGGCCAACCTGCCCACGCTGCGTCAGATCGGCTTTGCCGCCAATCGCCGCCTGCTCCAGCTCGAGCGTCTCAGCCACGATTGCATGCTCGCCGAAGCCACCTTCCAGGCCATCGACCGGCCAACCAGCCGCAACGGCCAACGCGCCTCCGGCCTGCGCTTCGCCGATCCCAAGGCCCACCGCCTCTTCCACGCCCTGCTGCTGTTCCGTCTGCTCGCCGACGGCTTCCGCAGCGCCGACCTGCGCCAGCATCTGGCTGAGCTCGAAGGCCGCCCAGCGCAAACTCTCGGCCGCGGCCCCGTCACCTACCAGCTACGCCGCCTGCGCCTGCACGGCATGATCGAGCGCCTCCCGCGCTGCCATCGCTATCGCGTCACCGATCTCGGCTGGCGCACTGCACTCTTCTTCCCCCGATCCTACAATCGCCTGCTCCGTCCAAACCTCGCCAGCATCATCCCCGGACACGCCGCCAAACTCATCCCGCTCCGCCGCGCCTTCGATGCCCTCGACCGTCACATCATCGCTTCACTCGCCGACGCAAACCTCGTCGCTTAAACTTGACACATCTTGATGCGATTCTCTTACTCAAGCGGAGCTAGTGCAGGTGACCAAGCCCAACGGGGTCTGCCTGCGTACACCTTGGTCCGTAGTACAGCTCGACAATCCGCCGAACGGTAGGATGCGGATTCCGGCGGAAGTCGGCCACCCATTCCGATTTGAAGCCGGCCACTGATTCCGATTTGAAGTCGGCCACCTGTTCCGATCCAAGTCGGCCACCGATTCCGATTTGAAGTCGGCCACCCCCTGTGGATGGCGGCGCTCGATCGCTGGTTGAACCGCATAGGCTCCCCCTGCCTGCCAAGGGGAAGGGGAGCCGATGGCAGCCGAGAGAGTGCCGATGCGTAGTGTCAGGGAGATATTGCGGCTCAAGGCCGAAGGGCTGAGTGACCGGGCGATCGCGCGCTGCGCGCGGCTGGCCCGCAGCACGGTGAGCGACTATGCCGGTCGTGCAGCGGCGGCCGGGCTGAGCTGGCCATTGCCGGAAGGGTTGACCGACACGGTGCTCGAAGCGCTGCTGTTCGAGCGCGGTGGCCCGGTCTCGGGGGCACGCCGCAAGCCGGAGCCAGACTGGCCGAGCCTGCATCGCGAGCTGCGCCGGCGGGGCGTGACCCTGATGCTGCTTTGGCAGGAGTACCGGGCGAATGCGCCGGAGGGTTACGGCTACTCGCGCTTCTGCGAGCTCTACGACGAGTGGGAGAGTCGCCTCTCGCCGACCATGCGCCAGGTTCATCCGGCGGGCGAGCGGCTGTTCGTCGACTATGCCGGCCAGACCGTCGAGCTGATCAACGGTCGCACCGGCGAGGTGCGCAGCGCCCAGGTCTTCGTCGCCGTGCTCGGCGCGTCGAGCTACACCTACGCCGAGGCGACCTTCACGCAGACGCTGCCCGACTGGATCGGCGCCCATGCCCGAGCACTCGCCTTCTTTGGCGGCGTGCCGCGCCAGATCGTACCCGACAACCTCAAGGCCGGCGTGCTCAAGGCCAACTGGCACGAGCCGGGGCTGAACCCGACCTATCAGGACTTCGCCAGCCACTACGGCACGGCCATCCTGCCGGCCCGCCCGCGCAGGCCACGCGACAAGGCCAAGGTCGAGGTCGGCGTGCAAGTGGTCGAGCGCTGGATCCTGGCGCGTCTGCGCAACCAGCGCTTCTTCGAGCTGGCCGAGCTGAATGCCGCGATTCGCACGCTGCTCGACGAGCTCAACGGCCGGCCGATGCGCCGCCTTGGTGTCAGTCGCCGCCAGTTGTTTGACGAGCTCGATCGCCCGGCGCTCGCCGCCCTGCCGGTCGAGCCCTACGTCTATGCCGAGTGGCGCCAGCGCCGCGTCGGGCTCGACTACCACGTCGACGTCGACGGCCATTACTACTCGGTGCCGCATCGCCTGCTGCGCCAGCAGGTCGAGGCCCGCATCACCGAGCGCACGGTCGAGCTGTTCCACAAAGGCGAGCGGGTCGCCTGCCATCTGCGCGGCGGCGCGCGCGGCCGCCACACTACGCTGCCCGAGCACATGCCGTCGGCTCATCGTCGCCACGCCGGCTGGACGCACGAGCGCATCCAGCGCGAGGCCACCGTCATCGGAACCGACACCGCCACCCTGGTCGAGGTCATCCTGCGCAGCCGGCCCCATCCCGAGCAGGGCTTCCGCGCCTGCCTCGGCATTCTGCGCCTGGCTCGCCAATACGGCACAGAACGGCTCGAAGCCGCCTGCCGCCGTGGCCTCGAGATCGGCGCCCGATCCTACGGTTCCATCAGCTCGATTCTCGACAAAGGCCTCGATCGCCAGCCAGCGCGCGCGTGTCCACGGCGCCGGAGCTGCCTCTCGACCATCCCAACATCCGTGGATCCCGCTTCTACCACTGAGGAGACAGACCTTGCTCACCCACCCCACCGTCGATCAGCTCGTCAAGCTCGGCCTCGGCGGCATGGCTCGCGCCTTCACCGAACTGCAGGACAATCAAAGCGCTGCAAGCCTCGGTCACGCCGAGTGGCTCGCCTTTGCTCGATCGCGAGGGCACAGAACGCTCCAACCGGCAGCTCATCGCTAGGCTCCGTCATGCCCGACGGCGCCAGCGCGCCGTCGTCGAGGACATCGACTATGGTGCGCCGCGCGGCCTCGACCGCACGCTGTTCCAGAGGCTGATCGCCGGCGACTGGATCACCGCACCACAGAATCTCATCATCGAAGGCCCGACAGGCGTCGGCTAATCGTGGCTCGCCTGCGCGCTCGGCAACAAGGCTTGCCGCGACAACCGCTCCGTCCTCTACCAACGCGTCCCCAAGCTGTTCGCCGATCTCGCCCTCGCTCGCGCCGACGGTCGCTATCCGCGCCTGATGAGGAGGCTCGGCAAGGTGAGGTTGCTCATCCTCGACGATCGGGCGCTCGAGCCGTTCGGCATCGACCAGCGCCGCGACCTGCTGGAGATCGTCGAGGAGCGCTACGGTCAGGCAGCCACCCTCATTACCAGCTAGGTCCCGGTCGACCGATGGCACGACATCATCGGCGAGCCAAGCATCGCCGACGCTATCCTCGACCGCATCGTCCACAACGCCCATCGCCTCAAGCTCAACGGCGACTCACTGCGCAGAAAGCTCGCCCCAGAGCAGCCCTCCACTTGACGGCACAATCATGGCGATGCCAAACGACCCTCGACCAGCGGGCGCTCGCCACCCTGGCCGACATCGATCGGAATCGATCGCCGGCTTCGATCGCAATCAGGTAGCCGACATCAGTCTGATCGTCGGCGAAGGCACTGGCCCATTGCGTGAACGGCAGATTGCTGGTCAGCACGATCGCGCCGAGCTCGTAGCGCTTGACCCTCAACATCCTTCTGTCCTTCGCGCAGTTCGAGCGCGAGTTGGGCTCGGAGCGGGTACCTTCAATTGCAAGCAATGCGGCGGCAGCGTCTTGGAGCTGCTCGACAACCATACCGACGAGTCCATCCTCACACCGGGGTCATAACGTCTAGTGCGGACGTTTCGGAGAACGAGAACAGAACAAGATCGACGTCTAACTCGTGCGAGTCAGTGTGACTAACTCACCGAGGTCGCGCGATTTCTCGGCGGTTGAAAAGCGCCTTTGAGTGAAGCTGGTGTGCATTTTATGGATTGGTGCCCAGGGGCGGAATCGAACCACCGACACTGCGATTTTCAGTCGCATGCTCTACCAACTGAGCTACCTGGGCGCGCCGTTGCGGTTGGCGGCGGCTGTATAGGATGCGTCAGCGGCTCTGTCCAGTTGGTCCGCGGTCGCCGTTGCCCGGCTCGTCGTCGTCGGCGGGCGCCTCGTCGGTCGGCACGCGATAGCTCTCCTTCAGCCAGCGCCCGAGGTCGATGTCAGCGCAGCGCTTGGAGCAGAACGGCCGATAGTCGGGCTCGCCCGGCTTTCCGCAGATCGGACACTTGGCCGTCATGCGCACGGCGCGCAAGGGTGGAGCGGTTCGATCAGCCATCTCCCTTCTCCAACGACTCGAGCTGGGCGGCGAGAGTCGCGCCCCGTCGGGTGCGCGTCAACTCGAAGTGACCGAGCCGCGTGAAGCCGAAGAGCTGCGTCGGCACGGGATCCTCGGCCAGCGCCTCGGCGAGCGCCGCCTGCACCTTGTCGCGGTCGTACGTGCTGCGCATGTTGACGAAATCGATCACCACCGCGCCCGCGATGTTGCGCAACCGGAGCTGATGGGCGATCGCCGGCGCGGCTTCAAGATTGACCTCGACCGGGCGGCGCGGGCCGCGGCCCTGGCGGCCGCCGGCGCTGGCGCTGTCGACATCGACCGCGCACAGTGTCTCACCGGGCTCGAACAGCACTTCCACGCCGCTTTCCAGCGCAATGCGCGGGGCGAGCGCGGCGTCGATCTGGCTCGCCACATCGTCGATGTCGAAGACCGGCACCGGGCCGTGATGCCAGCGCACGCGGATCTTCTCGCCGCGCCGGTCCATCTCGTCCTGCAGGGAGCGCGCCATGCCGCGCTCCTCGAGGATCACCTCCTCGAGCGTCGCGCCATGATTGCGCAGCATGCGGCCGATCGGATCGCGCTCGCCCGGCATGCGCAGCGTGAGATCGGCCGGCGGCTGCAGGTCGAAAGCGAGACTGCGAATCTTCTCCCAGCGTTCCATGATCTGCAGCGCATCGGCGCGCAGCACGTCGAGCGGGGCGCGAGCTGCAGCCGTTCGCAGGACGACACCGCCTTCGAGCAGGCCCTCGACATGACCACGCAAGCGGTCACGCTCGGACTCGCCTTCGATGCGGCGCGAGAAGGAGACCCCGGAGGCGAGCGGATGATAGACAAGATAGCGGCCGGTGACGGCGACGTTCATCGAGAGCCGCGGGCCCTTGTCGCCCTCGGCGTCGTTGCGCACCTGGACCAGGATGGGTGCGCCCGGCAACGGCCATTCGTCGACGCCGGCGCGATCCTCGGCGCGCAGGAAGCCCGAGCGGCCGATGCCGATATCGACGAAGGCGGCGTCGAGGTCGGGCATCACCCGCTCGAGGCGGCCGAGGAACACGCTCTCGACGCGCGACGGCCGGTCGCGACGCACGATCTGCAGCTCGGCCAGCCGTCCTTGGGCGACCAGCGCCATCAGGAAGGCCTTGGGCAGCGTGTGGCAGATCAACCGATCGACATCGCTCATGGCGCAGCCGCTTTCAGAAGGCTTACGGTCTCGAACAGAGGCAACCCCACGACATTGCTGTAGGAGCCGGAGATGAAGGCAACGAAACGCGCGGCGCGGCCCTGGATGGCGTAGCCGCCGGCCTTGCCCCGCCATTCGCCGCTCTGCAGATAGTCGTCGACCTCGGCTGCCTCCAGCCGCTTGAAGCGCACGGTGGTCTCCACCAGGCGCGTGCGCACGCCTCGGCCCGGATGGTGGACGGCGATGGCGCCCAGCACGCGATGACGGCGACCGGAGAGCACGGCGAGACAGTCGCGCGCCTGCTGCTCGCCCTCGGGCTTGGGCAGGATGCGCCGGCCGCAGGCCACGACGCTGTCGGCGGCCAGCACGACCGCGCCGGGATGGCGGCCGGCCACGGCCTGCAGCTTGGCCTTGGCCATGCGCAGGGCATAGACGCGCGGCAGCTCGCGCGGCGCGGGGCTCTCATCGATGTCGGCGGGATCGACCGCGGCGGGCTCCAGCCCCACCTGCCGCAGCAGGTCGAGCCGGCGCGGCGAAGCGGAAGCGAGCACCAGCGGCGGAGTCGGTGCGGCGGCCAACGCCTACTTGAAACGGAAAGTGATGCGGCCCTTGGTCAGGTCGTAGGGCGTCATCTCGACCGTGACGCGATCGCCTGCCAGCACGCGGATGCGGTTCTTGCGCATCTTGCCCGACGTATGGGCGAGAATCGTGTGGTCGTTGTCGAGCTTCACCCGAAACATGGCATTGGGCAGCAGCTCTGACACCACACCGGTGAACTCAATCAGATCTTCTTTGGCCATCCGGCCTCCGTGGGACTGTGGACGAAGCGGCCGGAAAATGGGCTCCAGGAGGCATTTCGTCAACTGCAGCGGGGGATGGCTTGGGACGAACCGCCCTTCTCACCGGCTTTGTGCTCCCCTATACAAGGCGCGGCTGCGAACGCCCGGGGAAGGAAGGACCAGTCTCAATGAACGCACGGCATATGTGCGGCCTTCTGGCCGCCCTGATCCTGGCGCCGCCGGGTCTCGCTTCGGCGCAAGCCCCGACAGCGGCGGCGAGCAACGCCATCACCGCTCCGGCGCAGAAGACCATCGGCATTCCATCCACGCGGCAGTATTCGACGGCCTTGATCGTCCTGAATTCTCGCGGCGCCAGGCTCGAGGACCAGAAGCTGGTGCTGGACGGCGTGATGCCCAGCGCCACCCTGTTCACCAGCCGGCCGGTGCGCACGGTGGGCCACATGGTGACGCCGGACATGGTCGACATCTGGCGCACCGGCAGCTTCGCCAAGGATCCGCCCAATGCCACCGTCTCGGTGTTCTCCAAGGACGGCGCCAGCGTCAGCGATGCCGTGGTCGTGCTCAACACCGCCAAGCTCGACGGCGAGCGGCTGACCTTCGACGTCAAGCTGCTGGAAGGCGATCTCGGCAAGTCGGAGGGACCGGCCTCGGTGTTCATCGACACGATCTGGTTCGGCATCGGCTCTAACGGCGTGAGCTACTACGGCACCAGCATGACCAAGGACACCGGCGGCATCACGCCCAACGTCAACGACACGCCGTTGACGGGATGGTCCAACCCCTCGCCCACCGAGCCTTATCAGCGGCCGTACAACTACGGCCGGTCGGTCGGCGCACCGCCGCCACCCGACGCCGATCCGCGCTACCAGCAGAACTTCAACACGCCGACCTGCGGCAAGCCTCCCCTCCTGCCTTGCTACTGAGGTCCGCCATGACGTTGTTCCGCATCCTTGCCGCCCTGACGACGGCAGTCCTCCTCATCGGCCAGGCGACTTTCGCCGAGGCGCAAACGGCCCAAACCCAGGCCGCCCAAACCCAGGCCGCCAAGACGATCGGCCAGCCCCAGCAGCCCAAGGTCGTGCCGTCGATGATCGTGCTCAATGCCCGCGGCGCCAAGCTCGAGGGCCAGAAGCTGGTCCTCGACGGCATCTCGCCCAACGCCATCATCTTCGCCGACCGTCCGGTCCGCTCGGCCGGCCATGCACTCACCGCGCACCTCCTCGAGGAGTGGACCGACAAGGCGCCGGACAGCTTCGCCAGGACGCCGCCCAACGCGACGGTCTCGGTGTTCAGCAAGGCCAAGCGCGGCGTGGCCGACGCCGTCGTCGTGCTGAAGTCGCCCAAGCTCGAGGGCGACCGCCTGACGTTCGACGTCGATGTGCTCGAGGGTGATCTGGCGGGCGCCGACGGCGCGGCGTCGGTGTTCATGGACATCATCAACTTGCCGATCGCGCGCAGGACATCACATCGTGGTGCGTGGTACGCGGGCGCGCCGTAGCTCTCGCCCTGGATCTCATGGGCTCTGCTACCCCAAAAGAGAGCAGAGCAAGCCTCGCCGCAGCGATCGACGAGCCAACCGCAGACTGACTGAAACAGTCTGCGCGCCCTGTCATGCGCGGTTGCGGGCACAGATCCATCACAATCGGCGCTATTGGTGCGGGCATCGTTTCGTAAGGAGTAGCTTGATGACTCGTACGCTTGGCGTTCTCACTGTGCTCGTCGCTTGGTCTGTCAGCCTGTCAACCGTTGGCCTGTCATTGGCGCATGCCCAATCGTCGGACGTCGTTGTCCGCGACCCCAAGGGCATCGTCGCACCGCAGAACCCGACCGCGGAGGAGGCCTTCATCAAGGAGGAGATCCGCGGTGCGGGTTACAGCGGCGTCAACAGCCTGATCCGCGACGGCGACGGCACCTGGCACGCCCGCGCCTACAAGGGCCCAGCCGATGTGCTGGTCGCGGTCGACCCCGCCGGTCGCATCTCCGACACGATGAGCCGCTGACCGCCTACACCGACGGCCCTGAAGGCGCGCCGAAACGCGCCTTCAGCCGGGCCAGGATCTGGTCGCGCGTGCGGCGATAGGCATCCAGCCGCATCTCGCGCGAGCCCTCGACGGCACTGGGATCGGTCACCGGCCAGTACTCGACCTCGACCGCCGCACCACGGGTCACTTCCAGCGCCTGATGATGGGCTTCAGGAGACAGGGTGACGATCAGGTCGAACGAGCTCGCGTCGACATCGCCGAGCGTCTTGGCGCTGTGGCGGTGGACGTCGATGCCGAGCTCGTCGAGCGCGGCCGCGGCGAAACCGTCGACCGCGCTCGCCCGCACGCCGGCCGAATCGATGTATGACGCGCGGCCATAGAGGCGCTTGGCCAGGGCCTCGGCCATCGGTGAGCGGATGGAATTCTCGCTGCAGGCGAACAGGAGGCTGGCGGGAACTCCGTTGATCGCCATGTCACACCTTGATGTGCAGCGCGCAGATCAGGGTGAACAGCCGCCGTGCCGTGTCGAGGTCGATCTCGATCTTGCCGGCCAGCCGCTCGCGCAACAGCTCCGAGCCTTCGTTGTGCAGGCCGCGCCGCCCCATGTCGAGCGCCTCGATCTGCGAGGGACCCAGCCTCTTGATGGCGGAATAGTAGCTCTCGCAGACCAGGAAATAGTCCTTCACCACTTTCCGGAACGGCGTCAGCGACAGCACGATGTCGCGCAGCTTGCGGTCGTCCGCGGCATGCACGCCGAACACCAGGCGCTGCTCGAAGATGCCGATATGCAGCTTGTAGGGACCCGGCTCGCCGCCGACCAGGGCGAAGTCGTTCTCCTCCAGGAGATCGAACAACGCCACCGCGCGCTCGTGGTCAACTTCCGGCGTGCGTCGCGCGACCGACTCCTCGTCGAGCGCGATGTCCACGATGCGGCGCCGCTGCGGCATGGCGTTTCAACCGCGACGGTTGAGCCTGATGGCGACCGAGCGGCCGTGCGCGCCCAGGCCCTCGGCTTCGGCCAGCGCCAGCGCCGCAGGCCCCAGCGCCGCCAGCGCGTCCGGCGTGCAGGCGACCAGCGACGTGCGCTTCAGGAAATCGGCGACGCCGAGCCCGCCCGAGAAGCGCGCGGCGCGTGAGGTCGGCAGGACATGGTTGGTGCCGGCGACGTAGTCACCAATTGCCTCGGGCGTATGGCGGCCGAGGAAGATCGCGCCGGCGTGGCGGATCTGCTGCGCCAGCGCCTCGGCAGCGCCGGCCTCCAGGGCAAGCTCGACATGCTCGGCGGCAATGCGGTCGACGATCGGTGCGCACGCCGCAAGATCGGGCACCAGGATGACGGCGCCGTTGTCACGCCAGCTCGCGCCCGCGATGGCGCCGCGCGCCATCGTCCGTAGCTCGCTGTCGACCGCTTTCGCCACCTCGTCGGCAAAGGCCGCATCGTCGGCGATCAGCACGGACTGCGAGGAGGCGTCGTGCTCGGCCTGGGACAGAAGGTCGGCGGCGATCCAGGCCGGATCGTTCCGGCTGTCGGCCACCACCAGGATCTCCGACGGTCCCGCGATCAGGTCGATGCCGACCTGGCCGAAGACGCGCCGCTTGGCCGCCGCGACATAGGCGTTGCCCGGCCCGGTGATCTTGTCGACGGGCCGCAGCGACTGGGTGCCGTAGGCCAGCGCCGCCACGGCCTGGGCGCCGCCGATGCGCCAGACCTCGTCGGCGCCGGCGATCTCGGCCGCCAGCATGACCAGCGGATTGAGCACGCCGTCGGGTGTCGGCACCACCATGACGATGCGCTTCACGCCCGCCACCTTGGCCGGCACGATGTTCATCAGCACCGAGGAAGGATAGGCCGCGGTGCCACCCGGCACGTAGACGCCGACCGAGTCGATTGGCCGATAACGCGCGCCCAGCCGAGTGCCGGTGGCGTCGGTGAACTCGACATCCTGCGGGACCAGCGCGCGATGGAAGGCTTCGATGCGCTGGGCGGCGAAGCGCAGCGCATCGCACTGCGTCGCCGACACTTGCGCGGAGGCGGCGCTGCGCTCGGCATCGCTGACGCGCAGGCCCGCGACATCGGTGTCGACGCGGTCGAGCTTGCGCGTGTAATCCACCAAGGCCGCATCGCCACGACGGCGCACGTCGGCCACGATGTCGGCCACGACCCGGTCGACGTTCTCGTCGGTGTCCCGATTGCGCCCGAGGAAAGCCGAGAGCTCCGCGTCGAAGCCGGGCGCCGAGGCGTCCAGCTTTCTAGGCGGCACGGCTGAGCTCGCGGAAGCGATCGACCCAGTGGCCGATGCGCTCGGGCTGGGTCTTGAGCGCGGCGCGGTTGACGATGAAGCGCGACGTGATGTCGGCGATGTGCTCGATCTCGACCAGGCCGTTCTCCTTGAGCGTGCGGCCCGAGTCGACCAGGTCGACGATGCGATGGCTGAGGCCCAGCGACGGGGCGAGCTCCATGGCCCCGGACAGCTTCACGCATTCGGCCTGCACGCCGCGGGCGGCGAAGTGGCGGCGCGTCACCTCGGGATACTTGGTGGCGATGCGCACATGGCTCCAGCGGCGCGGATCGTCGGACCCGGCCATCTCGACGGGCTCGGCGACGGCCAGGCGGCATTTGCCGATGCCGAGATCGACCGGCGCGTAGATCTCGGGATAGTCGAACTCCATCAGCACGTCGGCGCCGGCGATGCCGAGATGGGCCGCGCCGAAGGCGACGAAGGTCGCCACGTCGAAGGAGCGCACACGGATGATGTCGAGGTCGTCGTGGTTGGTGCCGAAGCGCAGCTGTCTCGCCTCGGGATCGGCGAAGGCAGGCTCGGGCTCGATGCCGGCCCGCGCGAACAAGGGCAGCGCCTCCCTGAAGATGCGGCCCTTGGGCAACGCCAGGATCAGCTTTTCGTTGGCTTGGCCCGAGTTGAGTTGGCTCGACAAGACCCGTTGCTCCAGTAACGAAGGCCCGCCCCTGGCCGCGGCCGAGGGCTACTCGACCGGGTGGGCGGGCTTCCACGGGGTGGCCCAGGGCTCCCCGACATCCCCCAAATGGCACGCAAGGCGGTCGATTTCCAGTCGGATGGCCCGGTCCGCGGCGAAGCGCAGCGTCACTGAACGATCATTCTCCCCCTTGTAGTCCAGGGAGACCGCCAGCAGCTCGAGCATGCGGTCGGGGTTCTCGAGCGGGATATTGTGGTGGCGGACCGCCCTCACCTCGTTGAAAACGAGGGCCGAATGGGTGCGCGAATAGGGCGAATCGACAGTGGGATCGGCCTCCCAGCGGAACCGGTTCAAAAGCAGAACGAAGCGCCTTTCGTCCTTGAAGTGGGCGCAGTCGCGCACCGCCACCAGGGCGTCCTGGATGGCCGCCGAGATCACGCTGAGGTCGTCGGCGTCGAGGGCGGAGAGCTTCAGCTGGTCCATCACTGCGTCAGCTCTTCAACCGCTCGATGTCGGCGCCGCAGGCGGCGAGCTTTTCCTCCAGCCGCTCGTAGCCGCGGTCGAGGTGGTAGACGCGGTTGATGGTGGTCTCGCCTTCGGCCGCCAGGCCGGCAATGGCGAGCGAGACCGAGGCGCGCAGGTCGGTCGCCATCACCTCGGCGCCGCGCAGCTTCGGAACGCCGCGCACCAGGGCGGACTCGTGGTGGATGGTGACGTTGGCGCCCATGCGCATCAGCTCGGGCACGTGCATGAAGCGGCTTTCGAACACCGTCTCGGTGATCATCGAGGCGCCCTCGGACCGCGTCATCAGCGCCATCATCTGGGCCTGCAGGTCGGTCGGGAAGCCGGGATAGGGCTCGGTCATGACATCGACGCCCTGCAGCGCGCCGTTGGTCCGCTGCACGCGGATGCCACGCTCGGTCGGCTCGAGCATGACGCCGGCGGCGCGCAGCCGGTCCGCGGCCGTCTCGATCAGGCCGAGCCGGCCGCCGACCAGCTCGACATCGCCCGCCGTCATGGCGATCGCCATCGCGTAGGTGCCGGTCTCGATGCGGTCGGGGATCACCGTGTGCGTCGCCTCCTTGAGCCGGTCGATGCCCTGGATGGAGAGCGTCTCGGTGCCGATGCCCTTGATCGGCACGCCCATGGCGACCAGGCAGTGGGCGAGATCGGTGATCTCCGGCTCGCGCGCGGCATTGTCGAGCACCGTGGTTCCCTTCGCCAGCGCCGCCGCCATCATCAGGTCCTCGGTCGCGCCGACCGATACCTTGGGAAAGGTGAAGCGCGCGCCCTTCAGACCCTTGGGCGCCTTGGCCACCAGATAGCCGCCGTCGATATCGATCTTGGCGCCCATCGCCTTCAGGCCGGCGATGTGCAGGTCGACCGGCCGCGCGCCGATGGCGCAGCCGCCGGGCAGCGATACGCGCGCGACACCCTCGCGGGCCAGCAGCGCGCCCAGCACCAGCACCGAGGCGCGCATCTTGCGCACGATGTCATAGGGTGCCGTCGTCGAGCCGATCTTGCCGGCCTGCAGGATCAGGGTCGTGCCGTGGGCGTGACCGTTCTCGCCGGGCGTGGCCGTGACCTCGACGCCGTGCTGCGTCAGGAGCTGCATCATGGTGGCGATGTCGGCCAGCCGCGGCACGTTGTGCAGCGTGAGCTTGCGGTCGGTCAGCAGCGCCGCCACCATCAGCGGCAACGAGGCATTCTTCGAGCCGGAGATGCGGATCTCGCCCTTGAGCTGGCGGCCGCCTCGGATGCGGATACGGTCCATGGTTGCCTCCGTCAGATCTTGGGCAGAGTGACGCCGCGCTGGCCCTGGTACTTGCCGGCCTTGTCGCGGTAGGAGGTCTCGCAGGGCTCGTTGCCCTGCAGGAAGAGGAACTGGCAGGCGCCTTCGTTGGCGTAGATCTTGGCCGGCAGCGGCGTGGTGTTGGAGAACTCCAGCGTGACATGGCCTTCCCACTCCGGCTCGAGCGGCGTCACGTTTACGATGATGCCGCAGCGCGCATAGGTCGACTTGCCTACGCAGATCACCAGGACGTCGCGCGGGATGCGAAAATACTCGATCGTGCGGGCCAGCGCGAAGGAGTTGGGCGGAATGATGCAGACATCCGTCGTGCGGTCGACGAAGCTGTTCTCGGCGAAGTTCTTGGGATCCACCACCGCCGAATCGACATTGGTGAAGATCTTGAAGTCGGACCCCACGCGCGCGTCGTAGCCGTAGGACGAGAGACCGTAGGAGATCACGCCCTGGCGCTTCTGGCCGTCGACGAAGGGCTCGATCATGCCCTTGTCCTCGGCCATGCGGCGGATCCAGCGGTCGGAGAGGATTGTCATGAGGGGGGCTTCTACTGGAGGGAGGGGGCCGGCTCAACGGCCGGTTCTTATTTGTCCTTGTCAGCCTTTTCGTCGGCCTGGTCCGGCCTTCGACTCCCCTCTTTCGCCCGCGCCTGGGCCTTGCGTCGCTTGAGGTTTTCGCGCAGGGCGGCGGCCAGGCGTTCGCTTCGCCCATCTTGCTGTGGAGCGTCCTTCTGCGGGACGGGCTTCGAGGGGGCAGTCATGGCACAAGGATACACGATTTGGCCGGTCGCCGACGCACACCTGCCGGCTTTTTGCTGTCTCACCACACCGCTGCGCCGCAGCTGGGGTTAGCGCAGTTGGCGCAGTTAACGCTGGTGAGTCGCCAATCGGAGGCGGACGAATAACCAAGCACCGGTGCCGGGGGTAAGGCCTTTTCCCCGACCGTTCCATGGCTGTGGTCAGGCTTGAAGCGGATGGCGTGCAGCGGTCGATCATGCCCTCTATTTGGACTGTTCGTACGAAGGCAATTCAATGGGTAATTGTGGGAGTGGATTTCTGCGCTCCGGGAGGCGGCAAGATCACGTTGCGGGCGGCGCGGCGGCTGTCCGCGTTCCTGCCGGTCGGCATCTTCGAGCTGCCGTTCGGCAAAGTGCGGGCTGGTTACGGCGACCCGGTCGCCGATGCTCTCAGGCTGCGGCCGAACGCACCGCGGGCTCGACGTCGGCGCGGTGGATGCGCAATCGATAGATAAGACCCTGCGGCGCGAATTCCATCTCCGCATCCCCGGCAGAGTCCTGGGGCAGCTTCGTCAGAAGAAAGCTGCCGAAGCCGGAATGCGTCGGTCGAACGACCGTGGGCCCGCCGCTTTCCTGCCAGGTGAAGACGTAGAGCTTCCCTTCAAGCTCGCCGCGGACAACGACCCGACCTTCCGATGTGGAGAGGGCCCCATACTTGAGAGCATTGGTCGCAAGCTCATGCACGATGAGCGCGAAAGTCTGCGCCATGCGAGGCGCAAGCTCCAGGTCTTCGCCCTCCACGGCGATACGGCCAGGATGAGCGGCCGCCTGCGCGCCGAGAATGCGGAAGAGGGAGACGCTTTCGACTCCGCTCCTGAACAGCGCATATGCTTGTGACAGCACCCGAATTCGATCCAGCAGCACATGCAGCAGCTTCGGCACGTTGTCCGCTCCCTTGGCGCTCGTCATGATGACGCCCTGGATCACCGCGAAGAGGTTGCGCGTCCGGTGCTCGAGCTCGTCGATGAGCAGACGCTGGGCGACCTCAACCTGCTTGCGTGTAGAGATATCCAGCACCGTGGCCAGAAAGGCCCCGTGCCCATTCTGGGCCACCGGGTTGAGGCCAATCTCCACGGGGATAGGCGAGCCGTCCTTGTGGCGGCCACGCAGCTCTCGCCCTCCCATTTGCCGGACTTCGGGTCTTTCCATATAGATCAAACGCTGCCTGACATGGGCAGCAGCCTGACTATCAGGCACAAGGAGCTCGACCTTCTTTCCCAGCAGCTCTTCGGGCGCATACCCGAAGACCTTGCCCATGCTCTCGTTGACAAGCTTGATCGTTCCAGTGGCGTCGACCAGCACGAAGCCGCTCGGCGCGGCATCGAGCAGAAGCTGGATGTTGCGTTGCTGAACGACCAGGCGATCGACCAATGCATTCAGCAGGATGACGATTGCAATGTTGGCGGCGCTCACGGCGGCGAAGATCGAAGTTTGAAGAAGCTCGTGCGCTCCCAAAGTGGAGCCGATGTGAGGCGGTACGATGAGGTACCAAACGACAATCGTGGACACGACCGCCGCCAGGATGCCGGGCCAGAGACCGCCGATGACAGCCGAGAGGATGACCGCTGGAAAGAAGGGCGTGAAAGGCATCTGCGGACCGACAAGCTCGCCGATCCCGGCACCGGCCGCAGCAGCGACCACCAACAGGCCCGCCGCACTGCCATAGGCCGTCCATGGGTCCTGTCGCAGCTTCAGGACGCGTTCTACCCACGGATAGGACTTGAACCCGAGCGTAGCCGGCATTGTCTGCCTCCGGCGTTGTCAAAATGCGCATGGTACATCACGCTGCGAGCACGTGTCGCAAAACGAGCTGCAGCACGGCAGGTGCGCATAGTCAACGCGCAGGCACCCGACAGGCTTCAGCAAAAATCCCTGCCGCGTTGCAACAAAAGCGGCTCGTGGACTCGCAGAGTCACTGCAGGAGCCTCAGCGCGCGCACTTGCCGGCGGCACTCCCTATTGCGCGCGGTAGGCGCGCGAAGTGACGAGGCTGCACACTGTGCGTGACCTGCAGACACAATCGCAGGTCAGTCGCGACCTGTATCGAGCAGGATCGTTCAGTCGCTAGCGCTCTAGGCGGCGGCAGCGGCCTCAACCCGATGCGACAGCGAGCGGGCCAGCGCGGCGCCGACACCGCGGACCGCCACATCGACCTTGGGATCCTTCGGCAGGCCTTGCGCGTCGAACGCCAGATGAGCGGTGCCCAGCGCGAAGGTTTCGGGGATGACCAGCACGCCCTGCTTGTGCAGCGATATCTGCAACGCGAGCTGGGAGCGCACGGCGCCGAGCGGGCCTGGCGAGGCCGAGATCAAGGCTGCGGTCTTGCCGGCAATCGCAAGAGGTCCGGTGGCAACGGCCCCGTCCGGACGACTGAGCCAGTCGATCGTATTCTTCAGCAGCGCCGTGTAGCCGCCGTTGTGCTCGGGCGTTGCGATGAGCAGGCCTTGATGCTCGGCGATCTGTGCCTGCAGCGCTCGGGCTCCGTCAGGCAAGCCGTGCTCGGCCTCCCAGTCGCCGTCGTAGATCGGCAGCTTGTAGTCGAGAAGACTGACCGACGTCACCTTGGCACCGGCGTCTTTAGCGCCGCCGATGGCTATAGCGAGCAGCTTCCTGTTCAGCGAGTCACGCCGCCCACTGCCGGAGAAGGCCAGGATCCTCGGGATCATGTCGGACCTCATCGTGTTCAGGGCTTGCATGCCCCTCGGCCGTTTGCGTCAGCAAACCGGAAACAGCTTTGTCGCCGAAGGGTGTCGTCGTCCGTTGGGCTTCGGATACTTCGACGACGCCTGCCTTGTATTCTTGATTCGCCCGCCATCATTCGGTTTGCAATCGTGCGATCGAGGAACATCGGAACGACCGCGAAAGACGCTCCTCCACCGTGGTGGTATGCCGCTCGACGACATGGAAACCAAAGCCTCGCACGCCAAGGAAGAGCTGATCGCTCGATCGCTGCCCCTGCTCGAGGAGATCAAGGATATGACTCCGGGCACGGACGTCGAACGGTGGCTCAATATCACCTACGGACCGGACAGCGACCTCTACCAGCGCCTGTCTCGATCGATCAGAGCCGGAGTCGAGGCAGGTTGGGCTGCGAACAGCGAGATCAGAGGAGCGCGCTACCGTCGCAGCGTGCTGGTCCCGCCTTCAGAGCGGACCTTCTTCTTCAGCATCACCACTGTCTACATGGACAGCGCGGGCAATGACCAGAACAACCCCGAGGGCAGCTTCCGCGGCGACTATCACGGCCATCCCTACGGCGAATTCAACATGGTCGTGCCGCTCGACGACGGCGCGGCGCTGGCCGGCCCGAATGGCTGGTGCTACCGCGGATGGACCTCGCCGGCTCCGGGCAGCCATCACTATCCAGAGGCCAAGGGCGGCGCGATCATCGCTCTGTTCTTCCTGCCGGCCGGCCGCATCGCGTACACGATCAGGGCGCCTGACATGAAGGCGCCTTCGACGACAGCCTAGGCGCGGCGCAGGAAATCGTCGACCGGCTCGATGGCGCGGCCGGCGAGCCTTGAAGCGTCGGGGCTGACGCTTGCGTACTCGCCCGCCGCCATTGCCGCACGCAGGCTGGTCAGCACCTCGATGATGAACGCCGGCAGCCCGCGCGCGGCGAGCGCCTTGGCATATTCGTCCAGCGTGAGCTCCATGACCCTGATCTCCCGGTGCCACGCCTTGGTCAACAGGGCCGCGATCTGGAAATGGTCCACTGCGGTCGGACCGGTGATCTCATAGACGCGGTTCGCGTGTCCCTGCTCCATCAGGGCACCGGCCGTGGCGGCGGCGACGTCGCAGCGGCTGATATAGGCCACCTTGCCGAAGGAGCCGTGCTGCGCCAGCACGCCGGATGCTCGCGCCGCCTCGATCATGATGTTCTCGGCATAAAGGTTGTTGCGCAGGATCGTGACGGGAACGCCCAGCGAGTGCAGCATGTCCTCACTTTCGGCGTGGCTCGCTGCGACCGTGAAGCGGCTCTGGATGCCGGGATTGGTGAAGCTGGTGTAGACGATGCGCTCGACGCCGGCCGCTTGCGCCGCCTCGAACGCGGCCTTGTGCTGCGCGCGCCGTCGGTCGTTGGGGGCATCACTGGAAATGATCAAGACGACCCGGCGTCCGGCAAACAGCCGCGTGAGACTCCTGGGATCGTCGAAGTCAGCCGCCACTGTCTCGACACCGCGTGCCGCGAACGAAGCGATGCGGTCGGGCTGTCGCGAGCCCAGCCGGACTTGCTCCGCCGGCAAGCGAGCCAAGAGTTGCGCCGCGACGTGGCTGCCGAGCTTCCCGCTGGCACCGGTGATTGCGTACATTCGTCCTCCGACGTGATCCGATCGCGGCGCGACGTTTGCGCCGCGGCGCGGATCGGACAAGAAGGGCCTTTGCAATCCCTTAGTTACCGGGCGATCACCATGGAGCCGGGAGATGACGAGCAGATACTTCGAGAGCGGCGCCTTCGAGCCGTGTCCCATACGCGACGTGCTCGACCGCGTCGGCGACCGTTGGAGCCTCCTGGTCATCTGGTCGTTGATCGACGGGCCGCTGCGCTTCAGTGCCTTGCGCCGGCGCATCGGCGATATCTCGCAGCGCATGCTGTCCAAGACCGTACGGCGCCTCGAGCAGGACGGTTTCGTCGTGCGCACGGTGACACCCAGCGTGCCGCCCCGGGTCGACTATCACTTGAGCCCGCTCGGCCGCTCGTTTCTCGAGCCGCTGGATGCACTGATCGACTGGGCTGACGCGCACCACAAGGAGATCCGTGCTTCGCGTGCAGCCTACGTCGCGCCCGCGGCGACGCCGGCCGCCTGAGCATCATCTCTTGCGTGTCCGCCTTCTGCGTGTTGACTCCTTTTAGATAATCGCTTAATTAATAAGCGAATTACTAAGGCATATGAGGTATCGCCTTGCGCCGGAAGATCGACATCAGCCTCCTGCTGGAAATGGCCCGGCGGTTCAGCACCGCGATCGTGCTGTTTCACCACGGTGTCGCCGAGCGGGCCGGGCTGGGAGCGAGTGACCACAAATGCCTGGAGATCCTGCGCGAGAGAGGCGCGATGACCGGCAGCGAATTGGCCTCCGCGACGGGACTTACCACCGGCGCCATCACTGGTGTCGTCGCGCGGTTGGAGAGTCGCGGCTTTCTCACGCGCCAACCCGATCCGCACGATGCTCGCAAGCAGATCTTGCAGCCTTCAGTGGATCGGATCGAGCGGGAGCTGCACGCCGAGCTTGCGCCGTTCAGGAAAGATATCGCTGAGCTCATGGAGAGCCTCGACGCACACCAGCGAGCGGGCCTCGCCAAGTTCCTTGAACAGGGGGCGGCTATCGCGATCCGGCATGCAACGCTGGCGCGTGCGCCGGCTGTCGTTCCAATCCGTCTCGCCTCTGCGACAGGAGCCGCGAAATGAGCTATCTCGAGGTCCCCGGCGCACGCCTCTACTACGAGACACGCGGCGCCGGGCCGTTGCTGCTGCTGATCCCGGGAGCAAACGGTGATGCCAATGTCTTTCCACCCCTGGCGGACCTGCTGGCTGCCGACTTCACGGTCGTCACCTATGATCGGCGCGGCTATACGCGCAGCGCGCTCAACGGGGCGCAGGACTATGCGCATCGGTTGGAGACGGATGCCGACGATGCGCGACGATTGATCGAGCACCTTTCCGACGAGCCCGCTGCAGTGTTCGGCACGAGCTCCGGTGGCGTCATCGCCCTTCAGCTCCTGATCGACCACCCGCAAGCCGTTCGGGCGCTCGTCTCGTTCGAGCCGGCTGCGATGCGGCTGTTGCCGGACAGCGAGAAGTGGCTTGGCTTCTTTGACGAGCTCTACGATCTCTACCGCCAGTCAGGGCCGGCGCCCGCCCGGACCCTTTTCGTAAGTCAATGTTTTCCGCAGGTGGATCACCCGATCATGAGCAGGACACCGGACCCGGAACGGGCGCCGACGGCAATGGCCAACGCCAATTACTTCTTCGAGCGCGAATTGAGGCAGTATACGGCGGTTGAGCTCGACATGGAGAAGCTCTCCCAACGGGCCGCGACAGTCATTCCGGCGATGGGGCTGGCCTCGGTCGGCTTTCCTGATGGTGACATAGCCCGTGCTCTGAGCCTGCAGCTTCGCCGCGACCTCCTCGAGCTCCCCGACGGGCATGTTGGTTATGTTACGTCGTCCGAAGAGTTCGCGCGCCGCCTGGTGCGGCGGCTGAAGCAGGAAGCCGCGCGAGGCTAAGCTGCCAGCTTCTGCGCCAGCGCCGCCGGCACCTTGACCGGCATGTCGAGCAGCATCTGCGCGTAGGCCTTGGCCAGCGGGTCGGCCTTGAGCGAGGCCATGCCGCCGCCGCCCAGCGCCTGGCGCAGCAGGAAGTTGAAGCCGTGGATGCCGGGCAGCCGCCAGCGCGTCACCTTGCCCTCGATACGATGCGCGAAGTATCTCGCCACGGCCTCTTCCGTCACCTCGGCGTCGAGGATCGGTTCGTACTCGGACTTGCGGGCGAAGATGCCGATGTTGGCGTTGTCGCCCTTGTCGCCCGAGCGGCCATAGGCCAACGCCACCAGCGGCACCGTTTCCGTCGCTGCATTGGGCCCGCTGGTCGGCTGTGCTGGTGCAGGCGGTGCCTCGACCGGCAGCTGCGCCGCGGTGAAGCCGCCGCTCTGGGCGCCCTGCTCCATCGCGATCGTGCGGCCGTCGAGCTCGATCGTGACCGGCACCAGGGTCTTGGGCACCAGGCATGAGAACATGCGGATCACCGGCGACGGCGCGGCGCGGCCGGCGCCGAAGCTGCCCGTCATGCCGACGACGCCGCCGGTCGCCATCGGCGCGATCTCGCGACCGAGCAGCGCCAGCGCCTCCTTCTGGTCATGCCTGGCCGCGATCTTCACCACGACCTCGCGCGCATCGAGCGTGCGCGCGTGCGGGCCGTAGGTCGCCTCGCCGCCGATCGCCTCGATGCTGACTTCGCGGTAGTCACCCAGGTTCCTCTCGCGGAACATGCGCCGGGTCTTCCTGATGATCGCTTCGGCGCTGTGCCTGCCCTTCGCGACGGCCTCGCGTCCGCCCAGCATGAAGATGGTGCTGAGCTTGTAGCCGTCGGGCCACGTCGTCGAGACCTTGTAGGTGTCGGTCGGCGGCCGTCCCTTGGCGCCGGACACGCGCACCCGGTCCTTGCCGACCTGCGCGTAGGTCGCGCCGGTGAAATCGCACACCACGTCGGGCACGATATAGGCGCGCGGATCGCCGATCTCGTACAGCATCTGCTCGGCGACCGTGGCCGGCGTGATCAGGCCGCCGGTGCCGTCGGGCTTGCCCAGCACGAAGGAGCCGTCGGCCGACACCTCGGCGACCGGGAAGCCCATGTTGTCGTAGTCCGGCACCAGGCGCCAATCGGTGAAGTTGCCGCCATTGCACTGCGCGCCGCATTCGATGATGTGACCGCAGAGCGTGCCGGCGGCCAGCGCATCGTGATCGTCCATGCTCCAGCCGAAGGCATGGATCAACGCGCCCAGAGTCACCGCCGAATCCACGCAGCGGCCGGTGATCACCACGTCGGCGCCTTCGGCGAGCGCGCGTGCGATCGGAAAGCCGCCGAGATAGGCGTTCATGCTGGTGATCCTGGCCGGCAGCGACGCGTCGGTATCCATCTCGCGGATGTCGAGGCCGCGCAGCTCGTCGGCGCGCGGCAGCAGGTCGTCGCCCAGCACGAGGGCGACCTTGAGCGTCACGCCGGCCGCCTCGCAAGCCTTGAGCACGGCATCGCGGCAAGCCTGCGGATTGACGCCGCCGGCATTGGTGATGACCTTGATCTTCCTCTCGGCAATCTCGCGCGCGAGCGGCGCCATGACGACGCTCACGAAGTCGGTGGCGTAGCCCGCTTGCGGGTTCCTGAGCTTCTGCGCCGCCAGGATCGACATGGTGACCTCGGCGAGATAGTCGCTCACCAGGTAGTCGACCTGGCCGTGGCGCACGAGCTGGGCGGCGGCCGTCTCCGTGTCGCCCCAGAAACCCGAATGGCAGCCGACGCGCACGGTCTTAGTCATGTCGTCATCCCCTCTTGCGATTGATGAAGGCGCCCATGCGCTCGAGGTGCTCGCCGGTGGTGACCGACTGCGCCATGGCATCGATGCCGGCCTGCACCGCTTCATCGATCGACAGCCGCTCCCACCGCCGCATCAGCCGCTTCTGCGCACGGACTGCCAGCGGCGCTGCCTCGACGAGAGCCTGCACGCAGCGCTCCACCGCCTCATCCAGTTGGCCGACGGGCACGACCTCCTCGACCAGTCCCCAGGCCTCCGCCTTGGCGGCGTCGATCGTCTCGGCCGTCAGCAACAGGCGTGACGTGCGGCCCCAACCGATCAGGCGCGGCAGCAGCGCCGCCTCGACCACCGAGGGAACGCCGACATTGACCTCGGGCATGCCGAAATGCGCATTGTCGGCGGCGATGCGCATGTCGCACGCAGCCGCCACCTCGAGCCCGGCCCCCAGCGTGTAGCCTTCGAGGCGGCAGATCACCGGCACGGGACAGTCGCGGATCGCCTGGCAGAGCTTGTGGATCAGGGTGAGGAAGGCGCGACCGTCCTCGGACGTCTTCATCGTCACCATGTGGTTGATGTCGGCGCCGCCGATGAAGGCGCGGCCGCCGGCGCCGGACAGCACCATCACGCGCAGGTCGTCCTCGCGCGACAGCGACTGCAAGGCTTCCGTGAGATCGAGAATCGCCGGCGGGTTGAGCACGTTCAGGCGGCGGGCGTAGTCGTAGACGACATGCGCCACCACGCCGGCCGGACGGCGGTCCCAGGTGATATCGACCTTGTGGGCACCAGCTGCCATGTTGCCCGCGATGTTGGCCGCCATGATGTTCCGCTCCGTGATCTCTTCTTGAACGCGCGAATTTCCTCTATTAGAGCCCGCCCGCGAATTCACAAGAGCCAACCGGATGCCCGACGCCCTGCCCTTCGATCTCGGCCAATACTCGGTCTTCGTGCCGCCCGATCCATTCGAGGATCATGTCGGGCCGTTCTATTTCCGCATCTCGGGCGACACACGCCAGGCCGGCAGCGTGCATTGCGTGCTGCCGACCGAAGCACGGCACGGCAACTATGTCGGCGGCGTGCATGGCGGCGCGCTCCTGACCTTCGCCGACTACGCGCTCTGCCTGGTGGCGGGACGCGCCGTCGACGGCGGCGCCAACAGCGTGTTCGCCATGACGGTGAGCATCGCCGTCGAGTTCCTCGATGCCGGCAAGGTCGGGATCCCGCTCGAGGCGACGGGCGAGCCTCTGCAGGTCACGGGACGCCTCGCCTTTGCGCGCGGCACCATCACACAAGGCGGCCGCACGATCGCGCTGTGGTCCGGAGTCTGCCGGCACGTGGCGCGCACCAAGGCGATGGCGCGCAAGGATGAAGCAGCGCAAGCGCCGGCCAGAGCTGCGCCGCAAAGCGTGCCTGCGGGTTTCGAGCTGCTGGCGAGCGCCAGTGTCTACTCGCGGCACATCGGCCCGTCCTATGCGCGCAAGGAGATCGACGGCGCGACCCTGATCCAGCCGACGCTCGCGCACATGTGCAACTCGGGCGGCGTGCTGCACGGCGGCTACATGATGAGCTTCGCCGATTCGGCGGTGACGCGTGCGGCCGGCATGACCACCGGCATGGCGCCGTCGACCGTGTCCTTCGCCGCGGAGTTCCTTTCGGCTGGCGATCTCAGTGCGCCGCTCATCACGCGCGTCGAAGTCCCGCGCCACGGCAAGTCGCTGGCCTTCCTGCGCGGCCTCCTCGAGCAGAACGGTCGAAAGCTGCTGTCCTATTCCGCCACCATCAAGCTCAGGCCGCGCGGCTGACGGAATCGTTCGCCGCTCTGCAACCTCTGTCCCGTTCCGGCATTACTGTCCGTGTCAGCGAGGGGCAGGAGGGCGTGGTGAAGCGTAGGACGGACCAGCATCTCGCCGAGTTGGAAGCGACGGTACAATTCGCCTTGTCTCGCCTCGCCAGCCTGCATGAACGCCATCTCGCAACGCCGAGCCCGGACAGCCAAGCCGCCTTGAGAGTGGCGAGAGAGCTGTGGCAAGCTGCCAAGACAGACCTCAAGAGATACAGGACCTCGCGGCATCAAGCGGGCGTTGCAGCACCGCGTTGATCGACAAGGGCACAAAACGATCATTTGCTGCCGTAGCGCACGAGCAGCATCGCGGCCGCGATCAGGATGAACAGAGCAGCAATGCCGCCCAACGCGATGGACAAGTATCGGGCGCCTGGCGGCAGTGCGTCCAGGCCGAGATCGCCGAGGTCAAAAGTGTAATGTTCGGGACGATGCCGATCGGCATAAACACTGATCACAGATCTTGCCGCCGCCAGCGCAGCGGGATCGCGCCAGAGGTTGGGCGTGACGAACTCGCGCCCGGCGAACTCCGGCGGCGCAAGACCCTGGCACTTCAGGCGCCACGGATTCCTGCCGTTGCTACGCGTGCCGTAGTTGATGAGGACCTCGATCGGGCGCACGGCGACAGGAATGCCGTGCCGCCTGAGACGCCACTGCCGTCTGCCCAGCTGCCAGGCGCGCAGACGAAGCACGAGCGCAACCAGTCCCAGGATCCAGCCGATGGCGCCGGGGAACAGCAGCCCCGACACGCCACCGGCGTACCATCCCGTGAACAGGATCCAGCAGCCCATGAGGAAGAAGAATGGCGCGAGGAAGGAGCTTCCCACGGTGAACCGCGTCATGGCCGGCCGGCCTCGACTCGATCCCTCTCGATCCTGAGCGCGCGCGCCAATCCGTCGCCGCCGCACTTGGCCTTCATCACCGCCTCGAGAGCGTTCACGTAGTCGACGCGATAGGCCTCAGTCGTCGGCGCGAACTGATATTTCGCCCGCGCCCCGGCCATGCCCGCCATCAAGGCGTTGCAGCGCAGCGACTGCGCCCACGGGCTGTCGTCGTTGGAGACGATGACGAAGTCCTGCGGGAAACGGCTGAGGTAGCGGACCGTGAAGCGGTCACCTTGGCCCGGGTAGATGGTGGCGTTGCGCGGCGGGTAGACGTTGAAATCATCATCCTCGAACGACGTCTCGACCGTGCGCCCGTCGGCTGCCCTCAGCAACACGCGATGGCCGACGACAGCGCGGTCGTTGTACTGCGTGCTCGTGCCGTATGAGCCGGTGATCGTGGCCTCGCCTGTCTCACCAAAGCGGTACACCAGGCGCGTCGAGACATCCGGGCCGAAGACGACATTGAGCAAGGCGTAGCCGCCCAGCAGCACCGCCAGCAGCCCGCTCACGCGCCGTGGCCAGCCCCGCGGCAACAGCCGGCCGATGAGCAGCCCTGCTACGATCGGACCGACGAGAAAGGCGAACAAGACGCCGAAGCGCCAGCTCGAGAGCACATAGACGATGTGAAGAAGCAGATCCAACACGGCATCTCCGGAAGCACCTTAGGGCCCGCTAATCCACCACGACGCCGGTTTGCGCAGCAACACGCTGCACCTCGTCGGCCAACGGCCCGTGCAGCCGATGCACGCTTGCAAGGTCGTGCGCTTTCGCCGCGCGCTCGACGGCTTCGGCGACTTGCTGCAACGCGACGGCACCGATCATGCCCGATGCGCCTTTCAGGCGGTGCGCCGCTTGGGCAAGGGTCGCAAGGTCGTCGGTGCCTCTGATCTCGCGCTCGGCGTCGCGGGCGGTCTCGACGAACTCTCGCTCGACCTCGGCCAGCATCGCGGGATCGTGGCCGAACAGCTCGATGAGCTTGGCGCGGTCATAGGCTTGGATCATGTGGTCGTGACCTTCAGCCATTCGGCCAGCGTCGCCTTGAGCTGATCGATGCCGATCGGCTTGGTGATGAAGCCGTCCATGCCGACGGCGCGGCTCTTGTGTTCCTCCTCCTTGAGGGTGCTCGCGGTGACGGCCAGGATCGGCGTGCGAGGCCGCCCTTCGGCCAGCTCGCTCTCGCGGATGCGCCGCGTGAGCTCGAAGCCGTCCATCGTCGGCATCTGTAGGTCGGCGAGGACGAGGTCATAGCCGCCCTTGCGCCACAGATCGAGCGCTTCCTCACCGCTCGAGGCGGTGTCGGTCGAAGCGCCGGCCAGCTCGAGCTGTCGCGCCAGGATCCTGCGGTTGACCGAATTGTCGTCCACCACCAGCACGCGCCCGCGCAGCGTCACTCCCGATGCCGGTGCCGGCACACGATCGTCGTTGCCTTTGCCGGCGCGGCCGGCTACCCGCGCGACGGCGCGAACCAGAGCGTCGCGCCGCCACGGGCGCGGCAATCCCGACATCCCGGGCCTGTCGGCCAAAGCGACTTCCGCCGCGGGGCTCTGCAGGCGCATGCCGGCGAAGCCCCCGCCTCCTTCGGCCAGGACGACATCTGCACCCGCATCTTCCAGATATCGCGCAATTGCGCCCGCTTCATCGCCATCGGACAAGGCGAGCGACAACGACAGGCCTTCGAGCGGCCGTTCCCGCGCACTCGCCGCCTCGACCTCCTCCAGCGGCATGGTCACAGTGAAGGTCGAGCCCTTGCCCGGCTCGCTTGCGACCTCGATGCCGCCGCCGGCAGCTTGAGCCAGCCGACGCACGATGGAGAGGCCAAGGCCAGTGCCGCCGAAGCGGCGGGTGGTCGAGCTGTCGGCTTGGCTGAAGGGCAGGAACAGGCGCGCCTGCTGTTCGTCGCTGAGCCCGATGCCGGTGTCGACCACCTTTATGCGCAACATGTCTCTGCCTGCCGGCTCAAGCGACAGCCGCACCGAGCCCGTCTCGGTGAACTTGATGGCGTTGCCGACAAGATTGAACAGGATCTGCTGCAGGCGCAGAGGGTCCCCCTTCACCCGCTCGGGCACGCCGGCCGCGACGTAGGCGGCAAGGCGCAGGCCTTTGGCGGCGGCCTGCGGCGCCAGGGTTTCGGCCGCGCCCTCGATCAGCTCGACCGTGGCCAGCTCGATCTGCTCGAGCTCCAGGCGACCGGCCTCGATCTTGGAGAAGTCGAGGATGTCGTCGATGATGCGCAGCAGGGCCGACGCCGAGAAACGCACCGTGCCCAGCGCCTCGCGCTGCTCGAGCGACAGCGACGAACGCTCCAGCACGTCGATCATGCCGAGCACGCCGTTCATCGGCGTGCGGATCTCGTGACTCACCATGGCGAGGAAGGTCGATTTGGCCTGGTTCGCCGTCTCGGCCTCGCGCTTGGCATCGAGCGCCGAATCGCGCGCGAATCGCGCTTCGTCGTAGGCGAGCTGCAGCTGGCGCGCGAGATCCTCCTTCTGGTAGGCGAGCGCGATGTTGTCGTGCTGCCAGCGATGAATATCGCGGACATAGGCCATGAGATGGCCGACATAGGCGCCGCTGGCGATGCCGACGAGCTGGTAGAAGGGATCGGCCGAGGTCAGCAGGACGAACAAGAGTGGCGCGGCCGTGGCGACGGCGAAGGCATAGAAGGTCGGCGGATGGGCCGAGCGGGTCGGCACCGCCGTCGTGATCGTCGCCAGCAGCACGAGCCCCAGCAGCATGCGCTGCAGCTCATAGTCCCTGGAAGCGAGCAGATAGCCTACCCAACCCCAGCAGGCGCCGGCCAGGAACGACAGGCCGGCGAACCACCAGCCCCAGCGGATGAGCTCCTGGTTGGTCGGCTGGGCGCGCCGGAAGTGCCGCCGCAGCGCATCGAAGCCCACGGTGACGGCAATATAAGAGGTGAAGGGACCGGCCAGCTCGACGAGCTCGACCTGCCGCCAATAGATGGCGGCGATCACCGGCCACAGGACAAAGGAGGCGTAGCGCGACTGTCCCGAGCCCTCGAAGAGGCGCCGGATGAGCTTGGCTCGAATGAACAGAGCCTGCGGGCTGGCGCCGCCTCCGACGGCGACCGACGAGGACTGGACGGATAGAAACGCCATGACCACGAAACCTTACCAAATATATTAAAAATCATCTATATCCCATTGAAGAATCATGGTATTCTCTTTGAATTACAGAATCCTTCATTTGGACCATTCATGCAGCAGCCTTCGGTTCTCCTGGTCGAGGACGACGCCTTCCAGCGCAAGGCGGCCGAGACCTACCTGACCAATCACGAGCTCAAGGTCACTGCCGTCGAAAACGGCGCCCAGATGCGCCGTCAAGTTTCACGCGCCATGCCTGATCTGGTCCTGCTCGATGTACGACTGCCTGGCCAGGAGGACGGCTTCGCCCTGGCCCGCTGGCTGCGCGAAAGCAGCCCACGGGTCGGCATCATCATGCTGACCGCGGCCGGCGAGTCGACCGACAAGGTGCTGGGGCTGGAAAGCGGCGCCGACGACTATGTCGCCAAGCCCTACGAGCCGCGCGAGCTTCTGGCGCGCTGCAAGAGCGTCCTGCGCCGGTCGGTCAACAAGGCCACGCCGTCGCTGCTCGAGCGCATCCGCATGGGCCGCCACACGCTCGACCTGTCGCGCTGCCAGCTCCTGGGCGACGACGGCACGCAAATGGCGCTGACGGCCGGCGAGTTCGATATCCTGAAGCTCTTCGCCGAGAACCCCAACCGGCCGCTGTCGCGCGACTGGCTGCTGGAGACCACCAGCCATCGCAGTCGCGACCCGTTCGACCGGGCGATCGACCTGCGCGTCACCCGCATCCGGCGCAAGATCGAGCCCATTCCGGACAAGCCGACGGTGATTCGCACCGTGCGCGGCGTGGGTTATATGTTCGTGCCACCGGCCGAATAGGCGCTATAACGGCGCCCGCGCCCGGCTGGGGGCCCGTAGTTCAGTGGTTAGAACGAGCCGCTCATAACGGTTATGTCGCAGGTTCGAATCCTGCCGGGCCTACCATCCGTCCCCATTCCTCCTACCAACGCGTAGTAGATCACCAATCGGTCACCCCTCGGGTCGCGAGCCGCATGATCTAACGCGGGGCTCATCCTTCGTGCAGGGACCGGGCCATCGGACAGCGCCCCATGACGACGCCTTTCGCAGACCTCAGCCTCCACTATGTCGGCGAGGAGGCGCTGCTGCTCGATACGACGCGCCAGCAGCTCTATGCCCTGAACGCCTGCGCCGGCTTCATCTGGACCTCGCTCAAGGACGGCAAGTCGCCGGCAGAGGTCGGCCGATTGCTGAACGAGCAGCTCAAGGTGCCTCTCGACACGGCAGCGTCCTACGTCGCCAGCGCTCTGCGGCAATACGACGATCTTGTCGGTGATAGAGAGCCGGCCATGCCCGCACCCGCTGCATCGGCGAGCGGCCAGTGGTCCGCGCGACAGCGGAATGGTGCTGCCATTGTCGAAGCCTATTCAATTCTCAATACGCTCTTCCTCCTGCATTACGAGAGCGTCGGACTTTTCGAGAGCATCCACCCACTCTTTCGGCACGGAACACCGGCAAGCAGGACGATGGCAGGCAGGACGATGGCAGGCAGGAAGAGGGCAACGACCATCGTCAATCTTGACATCGTCCACGAGCGCGAGGGCGTTGCCGTCATCCTCGACGAGCAGCTGGTCGCCTGCTGCGGCGCCCTGGGGGAAGCGGCGGTGATGGCGAGGGCTTGCCTCACCGAGCTCGCCGTCAGGAGGAGCGGAGGGATCTGTGCGATCCACGCGGGGGCCTTGTGCCGCAACGGCCGCGCGCTGCTTCTGCCGGGCGATGCAGGGCACGGCAAGAGCACGCTTTCCGCCGGGCTCGCCGCGCGCTGTCGACCCTGGGGCTTCGCCATGCTCAGCGATGACACGACCCTGATCGCAGGCGATCCGCCTCTCGTCCGATCGATTCGGGCCGGCTTGTGCATCAAACGCGGTGCCTATGCCGTTCTGGACTCTCTCTATCCGCGCCTGGCGTCGCTGCCGGAGTGGCTCCGCCCCGACGGCAAGCGGGTGCGCTACCTGATGCCGGACGCAGACATGCTCTGGGCCGATGCGGATGCAGCCCTTGCCGTCGGCTGGATCGTCTTTCCCCGGTACGGCGCCGACCAGCGCACCGCGCTCATGCCGCTGCCGAGGCACGAGGCGCTGGCGCGCCTGCTGCGCGGCGCCTGTTTCCTGTCGGGTGCGCTGGACGAGCGATCTCTCGAAGCGCTCATTGCCTGGATCGAGCCGATAGAGTGCTTCGATCTCCCTTTGTCGTCGCTCGACGCGGCAACCGCCCTGCTCGACGATCTCTGCCGATGAGCCGTCGCCTGCACGCGCTCAAGACCCTGGCACGCTTGCTGCAGCATGCGCCCGCAGAGGCACCGTCCGACTGGCTGCTGCTCCTTGAAACGGCCAATGATCAGCTGCTGACGCCGGCGCTCTGGAATGCGCTGAACGAGTCGGGTCACGCCGCTCTGCTGCCCGACGATCTGCGAGATTATCTGGCGGCATTGCACCGTCTGAACGGCGAACGAAATACTGCGCTCAGGAAACAAGCCGTCCAATTGATCGGCGCGCTCAATCGGGAGGGCATCGTCCCTGCGCTGCTCAAGGGCGGCTTGGCGCTGTTCGATGGGCCCTATGCCGATCCGGCGGCCCGCATGATGCGGGACCTCGACGTGCTGGTGCCCGCCACGTCGAGGGCCACGGCGATCAACGTGATGGAACGGCTGGGCTACCGCCTCGTGCAGCAATACGCGGCGGGCCATCATGCGTTCGGCGATTTTGCGCGCGCCGGCGATCCGGGCTGCATCGACCTGCACACCGAGCTGGTCGACCCCGCCCACGTATTGCAGGCCTCTGAAGTATGGACGCGCGCGACGCTCAAGGAGTTCGACGGAGCTCGCTGCTTCTCACCCTGCGCGACCGATCGGGTGATGCACAATCTCGTACATGCCCAGATCCACTTCCTGGGCAACTTCTATCGCGGCGAGCTGCAGCTGCAGCAAGCCCATGAGCTGGTCGCACTGGCGCGCCATTTCGGGGGCGCCATCGACTGGCCGTTCATCGAGAAGCGGATGCAGGCTCATCGGCTGACGACGGCGCTGCAGTCCTATCTTCTGACCGCCCACCACCTGCTTGGCTTGGCGTGGCCGCTCGCCAGCCGACCGACGCTGGCCGCTCGCCTGCACTACCGGCGCTGCGAGCTGCTGTTCGCCGTGCACGGGCTGAGATGGACCGGTGTCCTCTGGGGCAATCTGCGCGGCGCCTTTGCCTGGCACCGCATGCGCGCGCTTCATGGAAGCAAAGGAGGACCGCTGCGCTGGCGCTGTCGCCACTTGCTGCAGTATCTGCGCAAGCGAAAGCTCGGCGACAGCGTTGCTCGCCTGCTGCGCGTCGATTGACGGTGCGCCACCCGCTCACCCGGTAGGCCGGATGAGCGAGGTGCGACTTCGAACAGATGTCAGCGGTTGGTGTCGGCGGCTTTTCCGGGCGCATTGGGCGACGGATTGCTGCCCGAGCGGCCGGGCACGCCATCACCGCCGCCGTTGCCAAAGCCGTTGTTGCCACCGCCCGGCAGGTGCGCACCGCCGCCGCCCGATCCGGCGACGGCATAATTCTGCGCCGTGCTGGTCAGCAGGACCGTCATCGCTGGCGGCGTGACGACGGCAAACTTGCCGCAAGTCGCCAGGAAACGACGCCGGGCTTCCGACATGTCGGCCTCTTTGTGCTTTTCCATGACGTTCTCTCCAGACTGGCTTTGCGCTATCGGCAGTAAACGACAACGGCGCTGCGAACGGTACCGCCTTGCTGTGACTATGCAGTGTCCTGCCATTCGAACTGGATTCGCCGACCGCGCAGAAAGAAATTCTTCGGACCGTCCATTCAAACGATTGCTCTGCTGCGAGCGTCCAGAATTTTGGCAGTCGTAACGGTTGTGCGGCGCAGCACTTCCCTGCATTTCTTGGATGCGACCCAGCGACCGGCACATCCGGCAGCGTTCTACTCCCGCGTGAATATTGGAGGTGCTGCATGTGTAGATTCGATCAAGCGCGGCGCTGACGCCCCCTTCTCTTCTCACTGCCTCTCAGCACGCCAATAGGTGCGCAATGGTCAAACGACGACAGGTCATGGCGGCATTGTCCGCGAGCGTCCTTGTTGCGATGCCGGCAATGGCCCAGGCACCTGCCCTCTCCGTCCCCGGCAAGGCGCGCGAGCTGCGCTTCGGCTACCAGCGCAGCGGTACGCTCCTGATCGCCAAGCAGCAGGGCGTGCTGGAAGCGCGTCTCAAGCCGCTCGGCGTCGACGTCAAGTGGGTCGAGTTCTCCTTTGGTCCGCCGCTTCTCGAAGCGCTCAACGTCGGCAGCATCGACTACGGCTCGACCGGAGATGCGCCGCCGATCTTTGCGCAAGCCGCCAAAGCCAACCTGCTCTACGTCGCGGTGGTCGAAGGCGGTGGCGCGGGATCCGCCATCCTGGTGCCTCCCGGCTCGACCTTGCAGACCCTCGCCGACCTCAGGGGCAAGCGTGTCGGCTTCGCGCGCGCGCCGAGTGCGCACAACCTCACCATCGCCGCCATCGAGAAGGCGGGGCTCGCCTGGAGCGACATCACGCCCGTGCAGCTCCCACCAGCCGACGCGCGCACGGCGTTCGAGCGCGGCGCGCTCGACGCCTGGACGATCTGGGACCCCTACTTCGCGGTCGCCGAGAATCGCGCCGGCGTGCGCATCCTGGCCTCCGCCGTGGGAATCGCGAAGCAGAACTCGTACTTCCTCGCCAATGGCGACTATGTACGCCGCAATCCCGAGATCGTCGCAGCGGTGAACGACGAGCTGGCCAAGGTTGCAAGGTGGGCGGAGACCCATCGCGAGGCGGTGGCAAGCGTTCTCGCCGAGGCGACAGGAATCGACCTCGCCTCTTTCCAGCGCGCCGTCAAACGTACGGACTTTCGCATGGCGCCGATCGATCAGGCCGTGATCGAGGAGCAGCAGCGAGTCGCCGATCGCTTCCACAAGCTCGGCCTCATCCCGAGCAAGGTCGCCGTGCGCGCCATCGTCTGGACGTGGGAACCCGCCACATGACCGACTCTTCTGCAACGCTGGGCCGGCTGAAGTCGCAACGCCTTGCGCGCTCCACTCCGGGGGCCGCTCCAAGTGCCACTCCAAGTGCCACACCACAGGGGCGCAGCGTCGTCCGCAGGCTTCTCGCTTCCAGCCTGGCGAGCTGGATCGTGCCGGTCGCTCTGCTGCTGATCTGGCAGGCGGCGGCGGCACTTGGCCTCATTCCGTCGAACGTCCTGTCGGCGCCGAGCGACGTCCTCGAGGCAGCGTGGCGCCTGACGCTGAGCGGAGAGCTGCCCACCAACATCGCCGTCAGCGCCAAGCGAGCGGCGATCGGCTTCCTCATCGGCGGCAGCCTCGCGTTCGCCTTCGGCCTGCTGAACGGCGTGTCGAAGATCTCGGAGACCCTGACCGACACGACTTTCCAGATGATCCGCAACATTCCGAACCTTGCCATGATCCCGCTGGTCATCCTGTGGTTCGGCATCGAGGACAGCGCCCGCATCTTCCTGGTGGCGCTCGGCGTCTTCTTCCCGATCTACATCAACACGTTTCACGGCATCCACACCGCCGACCGGCAGCTCGTCGAGATGGGCCGCTCCTACGGCATGTCGGGCTGGGAGCTGTTTCGCCGCGTCATCCTGCCCGGCGCGCTGCCGTCGATCTTCGTCGGGCTGCGCTATGCGCTCGGCATCATGTGGCTCACGTTGATCGTGGCCGAAACCATCGCCGCCAATGCCGGCATCGGCTACATGGCGATGTCGGCGCGCGAGTTCATGCAGCTCGACGTCGTCGTGCTGTCGATCCTGCTCTACGCCCTGCTCGGCAAGCTTGCCGATGTGATCGCGCGTCTGCTGGAGCGTTCGACGCTGCAATGGCATCCCGCCTTCCAATCGCGCGCGAAGTAGGTCCGACATGCCCCACAATCTCAGCGGCGTGTCGATCACCCTCAAGGACCTGACCAAGTCGTTCGGCACCACGCCGGTCTTGCGCGGCATCGACCTCGACGTACCGGCGGGGCAGTTCCTCACCGTCATCGGCAAGAGCGGCTGCGGCAAGAGCACCTTGCTGCGCATCCTGGCCGGCCTGGACCAGGCGACCACCGGCAAGGTGTTGCTGGACGGCTCAAAGGCCGATTACGCTTTGCACGTCACGCGCCTGATGTTCCAGGAGCCGCGCCTGCTGCCGTGGTCGCGTGTCCTCGGAAATGTGGAGGTCGGCCTCGGCAAGAGCCGCAATTCACCGGGCGCCAAGGCGCGCGCGGTTGCCAAGCTCGCCGCCGTCGGGCTCGAGTTGCGGGCGCAGGATTGGCCCGCCGTCCTGTCCGGTGGCCAGAAGCAGCGCGTGGCGCTGGCGCGGGCGCTCGCCAGCAGCCCGCAATTCCTGGCGCTCGACGAACCGCTTGGCGCGCTCGACGCTCTGACCCGCATCGAGATGCAGGATTTGATCGAGCGCGTGTGGCGCGAGGAAGGGTTCACGGCGGTCCTGGTCACGCATGACGTCACCGAGGCCATCATGCTGGGCGACCGGGTCGTGCTGATCGAGGACGGCATCATCAAGCTCCAGCTCGATATCGATCTGCCGCGGCCCCGACGCCGTGGCACGCCGGCGGTGGCGGCTCTCGAGGAGAAGATCCTCGGCCATCTCTTCGGCACCAGCGACAATCAGCGCGGAAGGGTCGCGGCATGAATAGCCAAAGTGCGAATTTCCTGTGGTTCCTGCCGACCAACGGCGACGGTTGCTATCTGGGTTCGTCCGAGGGCGCTCGTGCCGCCGATCTCGGCTATCTTCGGCAGATCGCCCAGGCGGCCGACGCTCTGGGCTATTTCGGCGTCCTGCTGCCGACCAGCAGGGCATGCGAGGATTCCTGGCTGATTGCCGCGGCGCTGGCGCCGGCCACCGAGCGGCTGCGCTACCTCGTGGCGGTGCGGCCCGGCCTCATGTCGCCGACGCTGGCGGCGCGCATGAGCGCCACGCTCGACCGCTTGTCGCAGGGCCGGCTGCTGATCAACGTCGTGACCGGCGGCGATCCCGCTGAAAGCCGTGGCGACGGTGTCTTCCTCGATCACGATGAGCGCTATGTCGTGACGCGCGAGTTCCTCGACATCTACCGGCGGCTGCTGCGCGGCGAGGAGGTCACGGCACGCGGTCAGCGCCTCCAGGTCGAAGGCGCCAAGCTCGCTTTCATGCCCTGCCAGACCGACGGGCCGCCGATCTATTTCGGCGGCTCGTCGAACGCCGGCATCGAGGTCGCCGCCGATTTCGTCGACAAGTACCTCACGTGGGGCGAGCCGGCCGCCCAGGTGGCAGAGAAGCTGTCGGTGGCTGCGGCGGCCGCCTCGCGCAAGGGGCGCACGATGAGCTTCGGCATCCGGCTCCATGTCATCGTGCGCAGAACCAACGAGGAGGCCTGGGCGGCAGCGGACTCTCTGATCAGCCGTCTCGACGACAAGGCGATCGCAGCAGCCCAGCAGGGCTTCGCCCGCATGGACTCCATCGGCCAGCAGCGCATGGCCGCGCTGCATGGCGGCCGGCGGGACAAGCTGGAGATCAGCCCCAACCTGTGGGCCGGAGTCGGCCTGGTCCGCGGCGGCGCGGGTACGGCGCTGGTCGGCGACCCGCCGACCGTTGCGGCTCGCCTCGAGGAGTATCGCGCGCTCGGCATCGATACTTTCATCCTGTCGGGCTATCCGCACTTGGAGGAAGCCTATCGCTTTGCCGAGCTGGTCTTCCCCCTGCTCGAACGGAGCGAGACGATCGGCCGCCGCGGGACGCCCGCGATCGAAGGCGTCACGCTCGATCCTTTTGCGGCCGGCGAGAAGCGGTTGGCGACCGCCTGAGCGGTCGTCTTCAATGCTGCGCTTGTCGGCTCACTTGGCCTTTGCGCGGTCGATCGCGTCCGTGATCAGGCGCCGCGCTTCGTCGACGTCACCCCAGCCCAGGAGCTTGACCCATTTGCCGGGCTCGAGGTCCTTGTAGTGGATGAAGAAGTGCTCGATCTGATGCCGTGTGATCTCCGGCAGATCGGTATGGGTCTTCACCTTGACGTAGCGCTGGGTGAGGCGTGACGACGGCACGGCGATGATCTTCTCGTCGCCGCCGCCATCGTCCTCCATGCGCAGCACGCCGATCGGCCGCACGTTCATGATCGCGCCGGGAATGATCGGCCGCGTGTTGGCGACCAGCACGTCGATCGGATCGCCGTCGTCCGACATGGTGTGCGGCACGAAGCCGTAATTACCCGGGTAGCGCATGGGCGTGTAGAGGAAGCGGTCGACGACCAGCGTGCCCGCCCGCTTGTCCATCTCGTACTTGATCGGCTCGCCGCCGATCGGCACTTCGATGATGGTGTTGACGTCTTCCGGCGGGTGGCGGCCGATGGCGATGGCGTCGAGGTTCATGACGCCCGATCCTAAAAGAAACCGGCGGCCCTTTCGAGCCGCCGGCTTCGTCCGTAAAAGGCGCCAAGCCTAGCGGTGGAACTCGGCTTCCCGGTTGTCACGCAGGAAGAGCGCACCGACCACCAGCGTCATCAAAGCGACGATGATCGGGTACCACAGGCCGGCATAGATATCGCCCTTCCAGGCGACGAACGCGGTCGCCAGGAGCGGTAGCATGCCGCCGAACCATCCGTTGCCGATATGGTACGGCAAGGACATCGAGGTGTAGCGGATGTTGGTCGGGAACAGCTCGACCAGGAACGCCGCGATCGGCCCGTACACCATGGTGACGTAGACCAGGAAGATCACCAGGATCACCTCGGCCATGACCCAGTTGACCTTCTTGGGGTCGGCGGTCGGCGAGTAGCCGGCATCCTTGAGCATGGCGGCGAGCTTGGGCAGGCCGTCCTTGGCGTCGAAGCCCTCCATCTTCTTGTCGCCGACGGCGATCACCGGCTTGCTGCCGGGCGCTCCGGCGATCTCGTCAAACGACAGGCCCGACTTGGTCAGCGCGTCCTTGGCGCGGTCGCACTCGGAGAAGCTCGACCACGGGCCAACGAAGATGTGCAGGTTGCAGGTCGACTTGTCGACCGTCACCGAGATCTTGTTCTTGGCCTGGAAGGCCTCGAGGTCGGGATTGACGTAGTGCGTGAGCGCGCTGAACAGCGGGAAGTACGTCACCGCCGCGATCAGGCAGCCCGCCAGGATGATCTTCAGGCGGCCAATGCGGTCGCTGAGCCAGCCGAAGAAGATGAACATCGGCGTGCCGATCAGAAGCGACAGCCCGACCAGGGTGTAGGCGTTGAGGTAGTCGAGCTTCAGCGTGATGGTGAGGAAGAACAGCGCGTAGAACTGGCCGGTGTACCAGACCACGCCCTGGCCCGCTGTGGCGCCCAACAGCGCCAGCAGCACGTAGCGGTTGTTGGGATAGCGGAGGAAGCTGTCGGTCAGCGGCGACTTGGAGCCCCGGCCCTCCTCCTTCATGCGCTGGAACAGCGGCGATTCGTTCAGTCTCAGCCGGATATAGACCGAGAAGATCAGCAGGATCAGCGACACCAGGAACGGAATGCGCCAACCCCAATCGGCAAACACCTTGGCATCCATCTGGGTACGGCAAAGCGCGATGATGCCGAGCGACAGGAAGAAACCGAGGGTCGCCGTGGTCTGAATCCAGCTCGTGGCGTAGCCACGGCCGCTCTTGGGTGCGTGCTCGGCAACGTAGGTCGCGGCACCGCCATACTCACCGCCCAGCGCCAGACCTTGGACCAGGCGCAGCAGCAGCATCAGGCCGGGCGCCAGCCAGCCCACCGCCGAGAAGGTCGGCAGGCAGCCGACCAGGAAGGTCGAGCCGCCCATGAACAGGATGGTGACAAGGAAGGTGTACTTGCGGCCGACCAGGTCGCCGATGCGGCCGAACACGATGGCGCCGAACGGGCGAACCAGGAAGCCCGCGGCATAGGCCACGAAGGCCGACAGCAGCGCCGCCGTGGCGTTGCCCGGCGGGAAGAACAGGTTGGCGAAGAACGGTGCCAGCGTGGCGTAGAGGTAGAAGTCGTACCACTCGAACACTGTGCCGAGGGACGAGGCGAAGATGACCCTGCGTTCTTCGGCTTGCGATACGACGCGGCCGTCGCCGGCAGCTGCTGCCATTGCCATGTCTTGGTGCTCCTTAGCGTTTCCCCACACGGGACGCCTTTCGCAGGCGCCTCTTTCCTGACCTATTTCACTACACGAGCACTGCGAATCGGACAATGATAGGGGCCTCATACTTTAGTCGTAGAGATGGCTGACACTTCCACCGTTCCGCGCACCTTCCTGATCGCCGATGACCACCCGATGGTCCGCGACGCGCTCAGCACCGCGCTGGCCCAGGCGTTCCCCAATTCGGCGGTGGCGCTGGCCGGCAGCCTGGCCGAGGTGCAGGCCGCGTTGGAGGACCAGCCCGAGACGGACGCCCTGCTGCTCGACCTCGACATGCCCGGCATGGACGGCCTGACCGGCCTGGCGCTGCTGCGCTCGGAATGGCCGACCGTGCCGATCATCGTGGTGTCGGCCGCGCGCGACGCCTCGGTGGCACGGCGCGCTTACGATCTCGGGGCTTCGGCCTATGTCGACAAGTCGGCGTCGCTCGAAGAGATCGCGGCCACGGTGCGCGCCGTGCTCGACGGCGAGATCCTGGCGCCGCCGCCCGCTGCGGCTGCCGACAGCTTCGCCCAGCGCGCCGCGCAGCTCACGCCACAACAATGGCGGGTGCTGGCGCTGATGGTCCAAGGCGACCAGAACAAGCAGATCGCCTACAAGCTCGGCGTCGGCGAGGCCACGGGGAAGGCGCACGTCACCGTGATCCTGCGCAAGCTC
>Ga0081455_10000845_pt1 | contig 39490 bp, 33 predicted proteins | sample TabmetS3T2R1_FD_70207 | JGI IMG/M metagenome (GOLD analysis project Ga0081455, IMG submission 70207) | Tabebuia heterophylla rhizosphere microbial communities from the University of Puerto Rico - S3T2R1 | ecosystem: Host-associated > Plants > Roots > Rhizosphere ... | reverse complement strand
CCGGTGGGCGCCGTCGACATGCAGCAGATCGACGGGCCCGGCCACGTCCGCGAGGGCCTCGTGGCTGAAACGACGCACGTACGTGACGCGGTCCCGGACGCCGGCGCGGTCGAGGTTGGCCAGGAAGGCATCGTGGTCCTCGGCGGCCACGGCGGCGAAGCCGCCGAGCTCGTGCGGCCCCCGGTCGTTGCCGGCGTGGGGGTCGATGGCCACGATCTCCACGCCCGGTGGCGCAGAGAGGGCGGCCGCAATCGTCGAGCGACCCCGGAAGCTGCCGATCTCGACGATCCGCCCACCAGGCGGCACCGCCGCAGCCCGCGCCGCGAGGCGCTCCACCTGGTCGGGGCTGAACCAGCCCTCGACCCCGTCCAGAGCTCCCAGCAGTTCGGTGAGCGGCGCGGGCGGCCTGGGATCGCCAACGCCACCGGTCGCCGCACTAGCGTGCATGGCTCGGTGACATTAGGGCATCAGCGGATGTGCACGTCTTCTTCGTCAACCGTCTCGAGCTGGGGACACCACGGGCCTTGAGCAACGCGACGCACGAGCCAACCGAGCCAGACGGAGTCGCCGTCGCCAAGATCGGCGACATGGCGGCCGAGGCGGGCGTCCGTCGCGTCCACGTCCTGGCGTGGCGCGACCTCGACGATGTGGAGGCCGGGGGGTCGGAGCTGCACATCCACGAGGTGGCCCGGCGATGGGCCGCGGCCGGCGTCGACGTCACGCTCCGCACGTCCTGGGCCCAGGGCCAGCCCACCGAGTCGATCCGCGATGGTTACCGGGTCGTGCGGCGGGCCGGCCGCCACATGGTGTTCCCCCGCGCCGCCGCCGCCGAGCTGTTCCGGCGCACCGGGCCGCGCGACGTGCTGATCGAGATCTGGAACGGCATGCCTTTCCTCAGCCCACTCTGGAGCCGGGGGCCGCGGATCGTCGTCATCCACCACGTCCACGCCGAGATGTGGCAGATGGCGCTCGGGCCCGGCCTCGGTGCCCTGGGCGAGCTGTTCGAGCGGCGGGTGGCGCCGCCGCTCTACCGGCGGACCACGATCGTGACGGTGTCGGAGTCATCGGGGCGCGAGCTGGTGGACGTGCTCGGCCTGCCTGCCGACCGGATACGGGTGATCCCCAACGGCGTCGACGGCCGTTACACGCCCGGCGAGGTCGCCAAGGAACCGGATCCCCTCATCCTCGCGGTGGGTCGCCTGGCCCCGGTCAAGCGCTACGACGCCCTGCTCCGGGCCGCCGATGTCGCCCGCCGCCGCCTGGCGCGTCCCCTGAGGCTCGAGATCGTCGGCGAGGGCTTCGAGCGCCCCCTCGTCGAGTCGATCATCGACGAGCTCGACGCCGGCGGCTGGGTCACGCTCCGCGGCTGGGTCAGCGAGGCCGAGAAGATCGACCTGTACCGGCGGGCGTGGATCATCGCCTCGGCCTCGGCCCGAGAGGGCTGGGGCCTGACCCTCACCGAGGCCGCCGCCTGCGGCACCCCGGCGGTCGCGTCCCGCATCGGCGGCCACGAGGACGCGGTCATCGACGGCGTCAGCGGCGTGCTCGCCGCCGCCGACCCGGAGGCGTTGGGGACCGCCATGGCGCGCGTGCTCGGCGATGAGCATCTGCGTGCTCGCCTCAGCCGGGGCGCCATCGAGCGTGCCGCACAACTCGACTGGACGGCCGCCGCGACCGAGCTCATGCGGGTCGTCGCCACCGAGGTGTCCCAGCGCCGCACGCGATGAAGAATCCCCTGCCGCGCCCGACGAAACAGTCGGTCCGTCTACACCTCGGGCTGGCTGCGGCCGCCTACGTCCCCCTGTTGCTGACCCAGCCAGGCTGGGTGAGCGCCGACACCAAGACCTATCTCTACCTCGATCCCGGCAAGCTCCTGAGCCGCGCCTGGTCCATGTGGGACCCGACGATCGGTCTCGGGACGGTGACCCACCAGTACGTCGGCTACCTCTGGCCGATGGGACCCTTCTTCTGGCTGGCGGACGCCGCCGGGATCCCCGACTGGGCGGCGCAGCGGCTGTGGTGGGGCACGATCATCTTCGCCGCCGGCTCGGGCGTCGCGTACCTGCTCAGGACGCTGGGTTGGCGTGGGCCGGGCCTGGTCGTCGCCACCTTCGCCTACGCGCTGTCGCCCTACCTCCTCACGCTGGTGGCCCGCCTCTCTGCCATCCTGCTGCCGTTCGCGGCCCTCCCGTGGCTGGTGGCGTTCACGATCCGGACCGTGCGCACCAGGGGCTGGCGCTACCCGGCGCTGTTCGCGCTCACGGTCGCCACCTGCGGCAGCATCAACGCCACCGCCCTGCTGCTCGTCGGGCTGGCACCGGTCCTGTGGCTCGTCCACGCCGTGTGGGTCGCCAGGGAGACGACCCTTCGCCGCGTCGTCATGGCCGGGCTCAGGATCGCGGTCCTGACGATCCCGGTGTCCGCGTGGTGGATCGCCGGGCTCACGGTCCAGGCGACGAATGGGCTCGAGATCCTCCGCTACTCGGAGACCGCCAAGACGGTCTCGCTGGTCTCGGTCAGCCAGGAGGTGCTGCGCGGCCTGGGGTACTGGTTCTTCTACGGGTACGACCGGCTCGGTCCCTGGATCGAGCCCAGCACCTACTACACGCAGTCGCCCGGGCTCATCGCCGTCACCTTCCTCCTGCCGATCGCCGGCCTCGTGGGGGCCGTGATCGCACGGTGGCGCCATCGCGCGTACTTCGTGATGCTGGCGGCCACCGGCGTCGCCGTCGCCGTCGGCGCCTACCCGTGGGAGGACGGGCCGATGTGGCCCTGGCCGCGGGCCGTCAAGCGGTTCCTCCTGACCGACGTGGGCATGTCGATGCGCAGCCTGCCCCGGGCCGTTCCCCTCGTGGCGCTCGGGCTGGCCGTGCTCCTGGGCGCAGGGGTGACCAGCATCGTCCGGCGCTGGCCCCGCTGGAACCGGCCGGCCGTGATCGGCGGCGTCGCCGCGGCGCTACTGGCGCTCCCGCCGCTGTGGCTCGGGCAGTTCGTGCCCGAGAACCTGCGCCGCCGGGACATCCCCGAGTACTGGCAGGAGGCCGCCGACCACCTCGAGGCCGAGGGCCACGACAACCGCGTGCTGACGGTGCCCGGCAGCGACTTCGCCAGCTACCGCTGGGGCAACACCGTCGACCCCATCCTCCCGGGGCTGGTCGACCGGGCCTCGGCACAGCGCGAGCTCATCCCCTACGGGTCGCCCGCCTCCGCCAACCTGCTCAACGCCTTCGACCTGCGCTTCCAGGAGCGCACGGCCGATCCCGACAGCATCGCCCCCATCGCCCGTCTCCTGCGGGCGGGTGAGGTGCTGGTGCAGAGCGACCTGCAGTACGAGCGCTTCAACACGCCCCGGCCGCGCAACTTCTGGGACCTGATGGCATCGGCCCCCGGGCTCGACCAGCCGGCGGAATTCGGGCCCCACGAGCCCAACATCACCGTCCCCGAGGTCCAGCTCGACGACGAGCTGGCGATCCTGACCGACCCGACGCTTCCCAATCCCCCCGAACTGGCCACCTTCCCGGTGCGTGACCCGGTGCCCTCGGTGTCGGCCCACGGGCCGGCCAACGCCCTGCTCGTGGCCGGCGACGGGGCCGGGCTGGTCGACGCCGCCGGTGCCGGGCTCATCGACGGCACCGAGCTCATCCGCTACAGCGCCAGCCTCGACGACGACGACATCTCCGCAGCCCTCGACGACGGCGCCGCCCTGCTGCTCACCGACTCCAACCGCAAGCGGGGCGAGCGCTGGACGACGATTCGCCACACCCGGGGGTACACCGAGGCCGCCGACGAAGACCCGCTCGTCACCGACATCAGCGACAACCGCCTGCCGGTGTTTCCGGACGCGGGCAGCGAGACCCAGACGGTGACGGTCTACGAGGGCGGGATCGAGGCGCGGGCGACGTCCTACGGCAATCCGGTGACGTTCACACCGGAGGAACGGCCCGCGTACGCGGTCGACGGCGACCCCGCGACCGCCTGGCGGACGGCGGCGTTCACCAACGCCCGCGGCGAGCGCCTCGAGCTGACGCTGACCAACCCGGTGACCACCGACCGCATCACGCTGCTCCAGGCCACCCGGGACCCGCGCAACCGCTTCATCGGTTCCGTTCGGGTGCGGTTCGACGACGGCGACGCAATGGACGTCGACCTCACCGAGCAGTCCCGCGCCGAGCCCGGGCAGGTCGTGACGTTCCCACGGCGCACGTTCGAGAAGCTGTCGCTGGAGATCCTTTCCGACACCGCCGGCAACGTCCCCCGCTACAGCGGGTACTCCAGCGTCGGCTTCGCCGAGGTCGGGATCGGCGGCGACGACGCCCGGCTCGACGAGGTCGTCCGCCTCCCCGACGACCTGCTCGACGCTGCGGGCGCCGACTCGATGGACCACCCGCTCGCGATCAGCCTCAACCGCCTCCGCCAGGACCCCACCGACACCACGCGGCTCGACGAGGAAAGGGCCATCCAGCGACGGTTCACCCTGCCCTCCTCGCGCAGCTTCACCCTCGGCGGGGAGGCCCGCCTCTCGCCGAGGGCCGACGAGGTCGCAATCGACGGCCTGATCGGCCGCCTGCACGACGGCTCCGCGACCTGGGCCCGCGCCAGCAGCAACCTCTCAGGCAGCCTGCAGGTCGCCAGCGCCGCGTTCGACGGGGACCCCGCCACCGCCTGGACGACGGCCCGCAGCAAGCCGAACCATCAATGGATCGAGATCAACCTTCCCGAGGCCGAGACCGTCGACCGCCTCCCGCTGACCATCGTCGCCGACCGGCTGCACTCCGTTCCCACCGAGATCGAGGTGACCGTCGACGGGCTGTCTCTCGGCCGGTTCCCGGTGCCCGCGATCGAGAGCCAGGACGAGCAGAACGCCACCGCCACCGTCGACGTGCCACTGCCCGAGCCGGTGACCGGGTCGACCTTCCGGCTGCGGATCACCGGCATCAGGGCGGTGACCACGAACGACTGGTCGAGCAACCAACCGGTCGACCAACCTGCGGCGCTGGCCGAGATCGGCCTGCCCGCTCCCACCGTCCCCGCCCGCCCCGACACGTTCGACAGCGGCTGCCGGGACGACCTGCTGGCGGTCGACGGGGACCCCATCGCCGTGCGGGTCACGGGCAGCATCGACGCCGCCCTGGCCCGCCAGCCCCTGGCGATCGCGACGTGTGGCGCCAGCGCGGGGCCCGTCGAGCTCGACGGCGGCGACCACGACGTCCGCGCGGCCCGTGGGGACCTCCTGGGGATCGACCTCGACCAGCTCGTGCTGCGGTCGGCGGCCGGTGGAGCCGCGTCCGTGGAGACGGGGCCGCTCGTGGCCGAGGCGAGCGCCGCCCGCGCCGACGGCGAGGCCGAGGCCGTCCCCCGGGTGACCGTGGCCGGCGAGGGCCAGGACCGGGTGCAGGTCGAGGTGTCCGGTGCGACCCCCGGTGAGCCGTTCTGGCTGGTGCTGGGGCAGAGTTTCAACAACGGCTGGACCGCCGAGATGGACGGTCAGGGGCTCGACGACCCTGAGCTGGTCGACGGGTTCGCCAACGGCTGGCAGGTCGTGCCCGACGACGAGTCGTTCGTCGTCGACCTGCGCTTCGCGCCCCAACGCCGCGTCGACCTGGCGCTGGTGGTGTCGGCGGTGGCCGCTGCCGTATGCCTGCTCCTGACCATCCGCCGACCCCGCCCGGCGGTGATCGCGCCATCGGCCATGGCCGAGCCCTACGCGAAGGTGCTCGCCTTCCGCTACGACGGTGCGCTGCCCACCATGCGCACGGCGGTGCTGACCGGCGTTGGCGTCGGGCTGCTGGGGTTCCTGGTCGCGGGCCCGGCGGTGGGGCTGGTCGTCGGGGGTGCCGCCGGGTTGGGGGCGCGCCACGAGACGTTCCGCCGCTGGCTCCTGCTCGCGAGCCCGCTCGCCCTCGGCGTCGCCGCGCTCTACGTGCTGTACATCCAGGTGCGCCACGGGCCCGCCCCGGGGTACGAGTGGCCCATCGAGATGGACCGTGTGCACCCGTTCGGGTGGCTGGCGATCCTGCTCGTGGTGGCCGACGTGATCGTCGATCGGGTGTGGCAAGCTCGACGCACCGACGCATGACGGCCACAGACAGCAGCTTCATCTTCGGCGTCGACCTCGACGGCGTGTGCGGCGACTACACGGGCGCCCTGCGCGAGATCGTGGCCCGGCACCGCCAGGTCGATCCCGAGTCGCTCCCGCTCGAACGCTCGTGGGACTTCCGGGAGTGGGGGCTGTCGCCCACGGAGTTCGAGCGGATCCACCAGGCGGCGGTCCTCGAGCACCGCATCTTCCGGACCATGCCCGCCTTCGAGGGCGTGGCCGAGGTGCTGTGGCGCCTGTCCGACGCCGGCGTCTGGATCCGGATCATCACCCACCGCCTGTACGTCAACTGGGGACACGCCACCGCGGTCGCCGACACCGTGGACTGGCTCGACGCCATGAACATCCCCTACCGCGACCTCTGCTTCCTGGGCGCCAAGCCGCAGGTGGAGGCCGACTGCTACGTGGAGGACGCCCCCCACAACGTCGTCGCCCTGCGCGACACGGGGGCCTACGTGATCGTCTTCGACCAGCCCTACAACCGCGGCATCGACGGGCCGCGCGCCGCGGACTGGGCCGGTGTCGAGGACCTGGTGGGCGCCCGGGTCGCGGACCTGGGCCTGAGCCTTCAAGCGCCCCTGCCGGGGTTCGAGGACGCCCGCGGCCGGCTGCGGCGCCGGGTGGCACGCCCGGCGCCCTGACCCACACATCCGAACTTGCGGTCGTTATGGCCCCCATGGGGGCGCTAGCCGCCGCAAGTTCGGGCAGTCAGGGCATCCGGCGGCGGGCCGTAGCGACGGCGAACGTGGTCGACGATCGCCCGCACGCGCGCCCGCGGCGACCAGTAGGGGCCGCGGCGGGCGGGGACCACCAGGCCGGCGCCCAGCTGCCACAGGGCGATGAGCAGGCGGATGGTGGCGTGGTAGAGCCCCGAGTGCTCCCGCACCATGAGCAGGGTGTTGCGGAGCTGGAGGTAGTCGACGACCTCGGCGTTCGACCCGACGTCCTGGTTGCGCACCTCGGCGCCCCGCACGACGCCGACCTCCCAGCCACGCTCCCGCGCGCGGAGCGCCAGCTCGGCCTCCTCGCAGTAGGCGAAGTAGCGCTCGTCGAAGAGCCCGACGTCCTCGAGGCACTGGCGGCGGGCGACCATGAGCGTGCCGTGGGGATATCCCGCCGGCTCCCAGCCGTCGACGACGGTGGCCTCGGCCGGGATGGCCCCGAAGTAGCGGTCCAGCACCGGCGTGAGGCCATCGCCCACGTCGGCCGACGCCAGTCCGGCCCGGGGCCGGGCGCCGACCTCGTCGAGCAGCCTGCGCAGGCACCCCGGCTGGGGCTCCGCGTCGTGGGGCGCCACCCCCAGCCAGGGCGCCGGGTCGTGGCTCAGGAACCAGCGGAAGCCGGCGTTGGCGCCCGGGCCGAAGCCCGTGTTCGCGCCCAGCTCCAGCACCTCGACGCCCGGGGGCAGCGACGCGCGCAGCCGCGCGACGTCGGCCTCCGGCGACCCGTTGTCGACCATCAGCACGCGCACCCGCACGCCCTGAGCGAGGAACAGGCCGGCGGTGCGCGCCGCGGCGTCGGGGCGGCGGCGGTGGACGACGACGAGGTCGAGGATCTGTCCCGAGGTCATGGGTTCCGGGACCGGAACCTATTGCCTCGGGCCCGGGGTGGCGGAACCGGCGACCTGGGGTGGTCCCGCGCGGCAGGCCCTACCATCGTCCGGTTGTGACCGCCCTCGACGGACCGTCCCGCTCCGACGCCCTCCCTCCCGAGCTCGATGCCGCCCGGCGGCTGCTCGCATACTGCGACGCCTCCCCGTCGCCGTACCACGCATGCGCCACCGCCGCCGCCATGCTCGGCGAGGCGGGCTTCACCCAGCTGGCCGAGGACGCTGACTGGCCCCGCGGCCCCGGCCTCTGGTTCGTCGTCCGGGGCGGCAGCCTGATCGCCTGGGCGCTGCCGGCCGAGCACCAGCCCCTCGACGGCTTCCGCATCGTCGGCGCCCACACCGACAGCCCCAACCTGCGGGTCAAACCGCAGCCCGACGTGGTGCGGGCCGGTGCCCGCCAGCTCGGCGTCGAGGCGTACGGGGGCGTCCTGCTCAACAGCTGGCTCGACCGGGACCTCGGGCTGTCGGGCCGCGTGGCCGTCAGGGGCGACGGTGCCGACCCCGGCGTTCGGCTGTTGCGGGTCGACCGACCGGTGTGCTGCATCCCCCAGCTGGCCATCCACCTCGACCGGGACGTGACCCACAAGGGCTTGATCGTCGACGCCCAGCACCACCTCTCGCCGATCTGGGGCGTCGCCACCGGCTCGGGGTCGGTCGACGATGGGTTCCGGGCCTACGTGGCCGAGCAGCTCGGCGTCGACGCCGGCGACGTGCTCTCGTGGGACCTGATGCTCCACGACCTGGCACCCGGGGCGCTGGTCGGACGGGACCGCGAGCTGATCGGGTCGGCACGCCTCGACAACCTGGCCTCGTGCTGGGCGGCGATCGAGTCGTTGTGCGACACGTCCGGGCCGCCCGGTCTCGACGCGGGCGGGCCGGCCCGGGTCGTGTGCCTCTTCGACCACGAGGAGATCGGGTCGACCTCCGACCGGGGGGCTGGGTCGTCGCTGCTACCCGGCGTCCTCGAGCGCATCGTGTCCGCCCGGGGCGGCGATCGCGACACGCTGCACCGGGCGCTGGCCCGGTCCGCGTGCCTGTCCGCCGACATGGCCCACGCCACCCATCCCAACTACGCCGACCGCCACGATCCGCAGCACGAGGTTGCGCTCAACGGCGGGCCGGTGGTCAAGGTCAACGCCAACGTCCGCTACGCCACCGACGCACCCGGCAGCGCCCTGGTGGCGCTGGCGGCGGAGCGGGCAAAGGTGCCGCTGCAGGCGTTCGCCATGCGGAGCGACCTCCCCTGCGGGTCGACGATCGGGCCGGTCACGGCGGCCCGCCTGGGCATCACCACCGTGGACGTCGGCATGCCCCAGCTGGCCATGCACGCCGCCCGGGAGCACGCCGGCAGCCACGACCCCGGGAGCTACCAGGCCCTGATGGCGGCGTTCCTGGACCCGGGCTGAGGCCATGGACGTCCACGAGGCCCGCAGGGTGCTCGAGGTGGCCGACGGCGACGGATGGGACGCCGTGCGTGCCGCCTACCGGCGCCTCATACGCGCTGCGCATCCCGACCGCGAGGGAGGGACGACGCGGGCGGCGGTGCGGCTGAACGAGGCGTACGCGGTCCTGAGCCGCGCCCGCCGGCACGGATCGCCGGTGGGGACCGGGGCGCAGCCCGCCGGGGCCGGGGCGGGCCGGGCGGCCGGCCCAGAAAGGCGAAGGCCCGCGCCACCCCCGCCACCGCCGCCCCGGGTCGGCGCCGCCCTCGTCGGTGAGGACACGCTGCTGCTCGCGGCGCCGCCGCCGGAGGCCTTCGCCCTGCTGCTCGAGGCCGGGCACCGGATCGGCTCTGTCAGCTACGTCGACCGGAGCTGCGGCATCTTCGAGGTCGTCGTTCACCCCTCCGGCGAGACCTGCTCGCTGCTCGTGACGCTCGAGGGCCGCGGCCACGGCACCGAGGTGACCTTCGCCATGGAGTCGCTCGAGCGGGCCGCCAGCCTGTCTCCCGAGCCCTACGCGCGCCGCCTGGCGGAGATGCTTGGTTAGAGTTTTCGCGGTGTCCGACCTCCCCACCACCGACGAGGAGTGGCGCGAGCGCCTCGATCCGCTGCAGTTCGAGGTGACCCGGCGCGGCGGCACCGAGCGTGCTTTCACGGGGATCTACTGGGACGAGAAGGGCGACGGCACCTACCGCTGCGTCGCCTGCCACCAGGCGCTGTTCTCATCCGACACCAAGTACGACTCCGGCACCGGGTGGCCCAGCTTCTGGGAGCCCCTCACCAGCGACGCGGTCGTGACCATCACCGACAAGAGCCACGGCATGATCCGGACCGAGGTCCGCTGCTCCCGCTGCGGCTCCCACCTCGGGCACGTCTTCGAGGACGGGCCCCAGCCCACCGGCCTGCGCTACTGCATGAACTCGGCGGCACTCGACCTCGAGCGGGCCGAGTAGCCGACCCGTCAGACGCCGAGGCGGGGCCGCACCTCGTCCCAGAGCGACCGGTACGCCCGTGCGGCCCGGCTGTGCGGGGCGCTGACCACCACCGGGGCGCGTTCCACCCCCATGAGCTCGACCTCGGTGGCGGCGGGGATGGCGCTCTCCACCACGTCGTCCACGTTGGACGCGGGCAGGGTGGCCACGACCTCCCGGTGGAGTCGCTTGCGGCCGTCGACCATCGAGAAGAACGCGACGATGCGAGGCCGGTGGGCGACCTCGCCGGACACGAAGTCGCCGAGCTGGGCGAAGGTGCGGACCGTCAGCGTGGAGGGGATCAGCGGCACGAGCAGGACGTCGGCGGCGTCGAACACGCTCTCCGACACCAGCGAGATCGACGGCGGGCAGTCCAGCATCGCCAGGTCGTAGTGCTCGGCCAGGGGGGCGATCACCTTGCGGAGGCGGCGCGTCGGCTTGCCCGTGGCGTCGAGGGCCAGGTCCATGTGGCGGTAGGAGAAGTCGGCCGGCAGCAGGTCCAGCCCCTCGATGTCGGTGCCCCTGAGCAGGTCGGCCACGTCGCTGCGCCCGCGGACCAGCTTGCCCCCGCCACCCTTCACCTTCGGCCTGACCCGGAACAGGAACGACGCCGCCCCCTGGGGATCGAGGTCCCAGAGCAGGGTGCGGAGCCCGTCCTGGGCCGCCAGCGCCGCCAGGTTGACGGCGGCCGACGTCTTTCCCACGCCGCCCTTGATGTTGTAGGTGGCGACGACCCTCACGAAAACACCTTGGCGACCAGCGCCTGCTGGTCGGGCGCCGCGAACGCGGCGAAGCGCGCGGCGAAGGCGTCACGGGCCTCGTGCTGCTCGGCGTCGAGCCGGTCCACCAGGACCCCGAGGGCCAGGAGCGCCGCCGGCCCGCCGGTGCTGCCCGCCAGCTCCCCCGCCAGGCCCCGCAGATAGGTGGCCTGGACCTCGCGGTCCTGGTGGACGCCGAGCATGTCCTGGAGCTCCTTGAGCGACCGCACCATGGGCTTGACCACGGCCCGGGGCCACAGCCCGCCGAACAGCTCCAGCAGGTAGCGCAGCTCCTTCCCCCGCTTGCGGAGCTCGTGGAGATCGGTGGCCGGGCTGGCCGCATCGATGCCGGCGCCCATGGCGAGCATCCGCGCGTAGACCTTCCGGATGCGCCGACCGGCCACGTCGACGATCGGCCGCTTCGCATCCGGGCGATCGCGGGCGGGTCCCAGGTCGCCGGCCAGGAACCACCGGTAGCCGTCCCACGCCTGGCGGTAGGCGGGGCCGCGCAGCTCGCGGCGGAGGGCACGGAACGCGGCGGCGCGGTGCCGGACCAGCAGCGCCCGGACTGGTGCCAGAGCGGCGTGGCGCTCGGCCGGGATGCCCGACACGAGGTGGTCCCAATCCAGCAGCTGGACATCGAGGTCCCGGGTGGGGCCGGTGACCGCCTGGATCCAGCGGAGCGCGTCGCGCTGGGTGGCGAGGGGATCGGGGGGGAAGGCGCCCTTGAGCTCCCGCAGCACCGAGCGGCTGCGCCGCACGGCGACCCGCAGGTCGTGGAGGAACTCGGTGTCGAGGTCGGCCAGCGTCCCCGGCAGGTTCGCCTCGACCATCCCCGCCAGGTCGACGAGCACCCCCACCGCGGCCCGGTCGGTCCGCTGGTCGGGCCGCAGGTCGACACGAACCTTGGTCCGGATCCCCTCGGGGTCGCCGCCGTTCGCCGCGATCGCCTCGTCGGCGACGCTGACCGGGTCGTCGACGAGCCCTCCCTTTGGGCCCCGCCCCACCGCCGCGGTGACGCGCCCGAGGGGCTTCGCGTAGCCCAGCACCCCGCTCACGTCCGCGCGGGGCGTGAGCGGCACCGGCCTGGCCTCGCCGCTCCCCACGAGCGCCGCCGGGGTGGTCAGCGAGACGCGGGCGACGGTCTTGTCGTCGGCGTTGAGGACTCGCACCAGCTGCGCCCCGACCTTGACGGTTGCCAGCGGCAACAACGCCCGCATCTCGACGATCGGTCCGAGCCGGTCGCGCAGCTGCCCGGCGGGCAGGTCGCGCAGGAGGTAGCGATGGCGGCGGGGCCGGCGCACCTCGGCGACGAGGGGTGCGCGACCCCCCGGCTCCCGCAGCACTAGGCGGGTCCCACCGCGACCCGTCTCCAGGTCGAGGTCGACCCCTGCGGCGCGCAGGCGGCGATCGGCGGTGTCGAGCACGGTGTACGAGCGACTGACCTCCGGCTCTGCGATCACCGGGAAGCGCTTGTCCAGGTACGCGAGCAGGCCCGGAGGATCGACGCCGGTCGGCAGGGCATAGGACACGATCGCGACGTCGAGGGCCATAGCCTGTCGAGTCTGCCATGCCTGACCTGCCATGCTCCGGTCCGATGCGCTGGCTGTTCGTCTACGGGACGCTGATGCCCGGCCGGCTGCGCTGGCCGCTGATCGTCGACGACGTCGTCCGGCGCCGTCCGGGCGCGGTCACCGGAACGCTCTACGACACCGGCCTCGGCTACCCAGCCCTCGTCCTCGGGGGAGACCGTTCCGTCCCCGGGTGGCTCCTGGGTCTGTCGGAACGGGCGCCGACAGTGCTCGACCACCTCGACGTCGTCGAGGGACCCCACTACCGCCGGACCGACGTCACCACGCGGGACGGTCTCCGGGCGCTCACCTACGCGTACATCGGCGACCCGGCCGGGTTCACCGTGCTGGATGGCCCCTGGGACCGTGACGACGAACGCTGATGGCGGGCGGGCGCCGATGATCACCCTGGTGCTGGGAGGGACGCGCTCGGGGAAGTCCGAGGTCGCCGAGTCGCTCGCGGCCGACGCGGCCGACGCCGCAGGCGACAGTCGTGTGACCTACGTGGCCACCGGCTCCCCGTCGGACGCCGACATGGCGGCACGCATCGCCGCCCACCGCGCCCGCCGGCCGGCGGGCTGGGCGACCGTGGAGGCGGCGACCGACCTGCCGGACGTGCTGGCCGCGATCGCCGGCCCCGCCATCGTCGACTCGCTCGGGGCCTGGGTGGCGGCGCACCCGGACCTGCGACCCGACGCCGCCGGCCTGTGCCGGGCCGTCGGCGGGCGGGCCGCCGACACGATCGTCGTGTCCGAGGAGGTGGGGCTCGGTGTCCACGCCCCGACCGAGGCCGGGCGCCGCTTCGCCGACGCCCTGGGTGAGCTCAACCGGGCGGTTGCCGAGATCGCCGACGACGTGCTGCTGGTGGTGGCCGGGCGTGTCCTGCGGCTCGCCCGGGTCGAACGGCACGTTGGGCCGGCCCGCCCGGTGTGATGCGGAGCGCACTCGGGTTCCTCACGGTCGTCGGCGGCGCCGCCCCGCCCGATCGCCGCGCGCCGGCGTGGTTCGGTCCGGTCGGTGCCGTGCTCGGCCTCGCGGTCGGCGGCGTGTGGTGGGTGGCCGGCGAGCTGTGGCCGCCGCTGATCGCGGCCCTCCTCGCGGTGGCCGTGGATGCCGGCCTCACCGGCATGCTGCACTTCGACGGGCTTGCCGACAGCGCCGACGGGCTGCTCCCGCCCATGGACCGCGGGCGCCGGCTGGAGGTCATGGCGAGCCCCGACGTCGGCGCCTTCGGCGTGCTGGTCGTGACGCTGGTCGTGGCCGCCCGGCTGGCGGCCCTGGGCGCGCTCCACCCCGACCCGCTGCTGGTGGCCGGGCTGTGGGCCAGCTCGCGCGCCGCGATGGCGCTGGCGCTGGCGTGGCTGCCGTACGCCCGCACCACCGGGGGCGCCGCCTCCGGGTTCCGGGCGGGGTCCGCCCCGCGGGCACTGGCCGCGCTCGCGGCCGGCTGCGTCGTGGCGGCGTGGGCCTTCGACGGGGGGTGGGGGCCGGGCCTGCTGGTGGCGGCCGGCGCGCTTGCCGGGTTCGGCGCGGTGGTGACGCTGGCGTGCCGGCGGCTGGGCGGCTACACGGGGGACGTGTTGGGGGCCGCCGGCCTGATCGCGGAGACCGTGGGGCTGCTGGTGGCGGCCGCCCGGTGGTGAGGGCCCTCAGAACCCGAACTTGCGGCACTTAGCGCCCCCATGGGGGCTGTAATCGCCGCAAGTTCGGGTGGTGGGGTGGCCCGGTCCGACGGCGTCGGCGATCATGCTCCGATGCCCACCGACCCCCAGACGACGGGCGACGCCGGCGACCGCGCGCCGGTCGTCACCGGCCGCACCGGCCCCCTGCCCGTCGAGGTGTTCGACGGCCTCGCCGCGCGTGTGGGCGCCTTCCGGGCCGCGTCCCTGCTGCAGGCCCCGCTCGACGCCAACGCGCAGCGCCGAGCGGAGCAGCACCAACTCCGGCTGACAAAGCCGCCCGGATCGCTCGGGCGCCTGGAGGCCGTGGGTGCGCAGCTCGCCGGCATCGCGGGCGCCGTGCCCCCGCCGGTCCCCCGGCCCGCGGTGGTCGCGGTGTTCGCCGGCGACCACGGGGTGCACGCGCAGGGCGTCTCGCCGTGGCCGCAGGAGGTCACCGCGCAGATGGTCGGCAACTTCCTCGCCGGCGGGGCGGCCATCAACGTCCTGGCCCGCCAGGCCGGTGCCCGCGTGGTCGTGGTTGACGTGGGCGTCGCATCGGACCTGCCCGAGGCGCCCGACCTGCTCGTGCGGAAGGTGCGTGCCGGGACCGCGGACCTCGCCGCCGGGCCTGCGATGACGATCGCCAACGCCCGGCGGGCCCTCGACGTCGGCGCGGAGACCGCGGCCCGCCTCGTCGACGGCGGCGCTCGCTGCCTGGTGACCGGCGACATGGGCATTGCCAACACCACGCCGGCCGCTGCCCTGATCGCCGCGCTCACCGACCACCCGGCGGTGGCCGTCACCGGTCGGGGCACGGGCATCGACGACCGCCGGCTCCAACGGAAGACGGCGCTCGTGGCGGACGCCGCCGCCAGGGCGCGGCGGCGGCACGGGGCCGACGCGCTCGCGATCCTCGCCGAGGTCGGCGGGCTCGAGCACGCGGCGTTGGCGGGCTTCGTGGCGGGCGCGACGGCGCTGCAGGTCCCCGTCGTGATCGACGGGGTCATCGCAGCGTCGGCGCTCCTGGTCGCCAGCCGGCTCGTCCCCGGCGTCGAGCACGGCGTCATCGCCGGCCACCGCTCCGTCGAGCCGGGCGCATCGGTGGTGCTGGACGAGCTCCGCCTCGCCCCGGTGATCGACCTCGACCTCCGGCTCGGCGAGGGCACGGGGGCGGCCCTGGCGCTGCCGTTGGTGGAGGCTGCGGCGCGGCTGATGGCGGAAATGGCTACCTTCGACGAGGCGGGCGTGACCGAGAAATAGCAAGGGACGGCGCTGGGCTGCCGCCTGAGGGCATGACGACGGCTGCGCCCGGCGCCTCAGTAGGCTGTGAGACCTCGTGACCGATCGCTTCCATGAGCCCGAGCGGCAGTCGCCGAGCGATCCCCGGCGGGTGTTCGTGCCCGCCCCACCGGCATCGCCGGGCGACGCCGGCACCCAGCGCCCGAGCGCGCCCCCGCGGCCCGTGCGGCCCCAGCGCCCCCCCAACGGGGCTCGCACCCGCCCCCTGCCCCGGCCGGACCGACCCATTCCCCCCGGCCCGCCGGGGCCGCCGCCCGACGAGGCTCCCGGGCGCGCCCGGCCGTCGAGGCCGTGGTGGCGGCGCCTGCGCTGGCGGCGCGTGCTCGCCATCACCGCAGTCCTGCTGCTGCTCGCGATGCTCGGCGGGTACCTGTGGGCCCGCAGCGTCTGGAACCGCATCGATCGGGTCGACGTCAGCGCGGTCCTGTCCGACGGGGGCAACGGCACCAACTACCTGATCGTGGGCTCCGACTCCCGCGACAACCTGCAGGAGGGCGACCCCGGGTTCGACCCCAACGCGGAGCGCCTGGGCCAGCGGTCGGACACGATGATGATCCTCCACCTCGAGGGCGGGAAGGCGCAGATGCTGTCGCTCCCGCGCGACCTGTACGTCGACATCGCCGACACCGGCGGCAAGGCCAAGCTGAACGCCGCGTACAACGGCGGCCCGGAGCGCCTCATCAAGACCGTCACCGACAGCCTGGGCATCCCGGTCAACCGCTACATGGAGGTCGACTTCGTCAGCTTCGCCGGCCTGGTCGATGGGCTCGGCGGGGTCACCGTCGACTTCGAGAACCCCGCGTTCGACCCCAAATCGGGCCTCAACGTCACGCAGTCCGGCCCGGTCGAACTCGACGGCCACCAGGCGCTCGCCTACGTGCGCTCGCGCACGTACACCGAGGTGATCAACGGCGAGCAACAGGTGGAACCCACAGGCGACCTGGGCCGCATCGAGCGCCAACAGAAGTTCCTGCGGGCCGTGTTCGCGAAGCTGAGCGACACCAAGAACCCCATCGCGCTCGCGCGCGCCTTCTCGGGGATGTCGAGCGGCCTCCGCATCGACGACGACATGTCGATGCTCGATGCGTTCCGGCTCGGCTGGGCGCTGCGCGGCATCGACACCAAGGCGTTGGTGCTCCCGGTCGACCCCGATCGCAACGAGGCGGGAGCCGTGCTCATCCTGCGTGAGGACGAGGCCCAACCGATCCTCGACCAGGTGCGCTGATCAGCGACGCTCCCGCCCACCGGTGGGGCGGCTCACGGCAGCAGCACGCCGGGGTTCATGATCCCGTCCGGGTCGAGCGCACGCTTGATGGCGCGCATCGCCGCCACCTCCGCCGCCGACCGGTTGCGGGCCAGCCAGGCCCGCTTGGCCACCCCGATGCCGTGCTCGGCGCTGATCGAGCCCCCGAGGTCGACCACCAGGCCGAGCACGGAGTCATCCACCGCATGGTCGTCGGGGTCGGGGCCGACGACGTTCACGTGGATGTTGCCGTCGCCGACGTGGCCGTAGAGCAACGTCGTGGCGCCGGGCCAGCCCGACGCCACCCGCGCCCGCACGTGCGCGCAGAACTCGGCGATCGCCGCCGCCGGCAGGGTCACGTCGAACTTCAAGACCACGCCCAGCGCTGCTGCGGCTTCGGGATGCGCCTCGCGCCAGCGCCACAGGCGCTCGCGGGCCGACCGCTCCACAGCCACGGCCACCGGGGCCGACGCGGCGTGCCGTGCGATCGCGTCGGACAGCGCCGGCGTCGGGTCGACCCGGCCGGCGGCCTCGACCAGCAGGAACGCGCCCGCGTCGGGCGCGACGGGCGGTGCCGCCCCCCGGTGGGACGCGACGACGCGCATGCTCTCGCCCTCCATCAGCTCGAGCGCCCGGACCTCGCCGACCGCGTGCCGCAGCTCGGACGCGAGCGACACAGCCTCGCCGACCCCCGCCAGGCCCAGCAGCGCAACGACCGCGTGCGGTTCCTCGGCAACAAGCCGCAGCCGCGCCGCGGTCACCACCCCCAGGGTTCCCTCGCTGCCGCAGAGCAGCTGGCCGAGGTCGTAGCCGGTGTTGTCCTTGACCAGGCCGCTCAGGCGCGCCACGACCCCGCCGGTCCCCAGCACGGCTTCGACGCCGACGACCTGGGCGCGCATCGGCCCGTGGCGGACCACGTGGACGCCCCCGGCGTTGGTGGCGATCATCCCCCCCACGGTGGCCGACTCCCGGGCTCCGGTGTCGACACCGAACGCCAGGCCGGCAGCGGCGGCGTGCGCCTGCAGCGCCGCCAGCGTGACGCCGGCGCCCGCGGTCACCTGCCCGGCGAGGACGTCGACCGGACCTAGGCCGTCGAGCCCCCGCAGGCTGAGCACCACCTCCCCACCGGCGTGGGGCACGGACCCGCCGACGAGGCCCGTGTTCCCGCCCTGCGGCACCAGCGGCACACGGTGGCCGCGGGCGGCGGCCACCAGCGCCGCCACCTGAGCGGTCGTCGCCGGACGGACGACGGCCGCGGCCGGGCTGCGCCAGCGGCGGGTCCAGTCGACGCCGTAGCCCTCGGTCAGGTCGGGGTCGGTGAGCACGCCGGCGGTCCCCACCGCCGCCCGCGCCGCGGCCAGGAAGGCGTCGAGCTCGGCGCGGATCAATGGGACGGCGCCGGCACGATGCGACCCGCGGCGTCGCCGAGCTCGAGCGTGACGCCCTCCGCCGGACGGGCCCGGCCCCGGAGCACCACCTCGTCACCGTCCTCCAGGAACGCCCGCCGCACCCCGCCGATCTCCAGCGGCTCGGTGGCGTTGTGGGTGAGCTCGATCAAGCTGCCCTCGCTGCCGCGTTCGGCTCCGGAGATGGTGCCCGAGGCCAGGAGGTCACCGGTGCGCAGGTGCGCACCGTTGGCGGTGAGATGGGCGACCTGCTGGGGCATCCGCCAGTACAGGCCCGCCGCCGTGCCCCGGCTGATCGTCACCGGCGGTCCATGCGTGGCACCGCCCGAAGGCACCAGCCCGACCTCCAGGTCGACGTCCAGGCCCCAGGGCTCGTCGAGCCGCAGATAGTCCAGCGGCTCCGGATCCTGCGCGGGGCCGTCGACCCGGCTGCCGGCGAGCGCGGCCAGGGGGGTGACCCAGGCGGACATCGTGGTGGCAAACGACTTGCCGAGGAAGGGACCGAGCGGCTGGGCCTCCCAGACCTGGATGTCGCGGGCGGACCAGTCGTTCACGAGCACGACGCCGAAGACATGGTCGGCGGCCTCCCCCACGGCGACCGGGTGCCCCTGGCGCGACGGGACCCCGACCACGAACCCGAGCTCGAGCTCGATGTCGAGCCTGGTGCTGGGCCCGAAAGTGACCGAGCCGTCCGGCAATCGGCGTTGCCCCGCGGGGCGCGTGACCGGCGTGCCCGAGACCACCACCGTGCCCGCACGTCCGTGGTAGGCGACCGGCAGGTGGCGCCAGTTCGGGAGCAGCGGCTCCGCGTCGGGGCGGAACATGCGCCCGAGGTTGGTCGCGTGCTCGATGGAGCTGTAGAAGTCGACATAGTCGGCGACCGCGATGGGCAGGCGGAGGGTGGCGTCGGCGAGCGGGACGAGCGCGGGCGCGACCCGCGCCTCCGCCGCCGGGTCGCACAGCAGCTCGGTCAGGCGGTTGCGCACGGCCTCCCACGCGTCCGGCCCCAGCGCCAGGAACGGATTGAGCGTCCGGGCGCCGAAGACGCCGCCGGCGCGGGGGCCGAGCCCGACGAGCCCGTCGGACGCCAGGCGGGCGAGGTCGAGCACCCGGCCGCCGATCCGCACGCCCACCCGCGGCTCTCCCCCGCCGGTCGAGAACACGCCGAACGGAAGGTGCTCCGCGGGGAACCCCGAGCCATCGGCCCCCTCGACCCACGAGCTCAGCACGCCGGACCGCACCTCAGAGGAGACCATGCGCGGTGAGGCCCTCGACCGTCTCGTCGACCGAGCAGGTGCCCACCGATGCGAGCAGCTCCCGCGCCCCCTCGACCCGCTCCAGCAGGGCCGGCGTGGCCCCCTCCTCGACCGCCAGGATCTCGCTGACCGCCGGCGCGTCGGCGCCGGCGTGGGCGGCCCCGGCCGCCGCCAGCAGGTTGACGAGGCCGTGGCGCGGGCCCTCGGCCCCCGTGGAGCGGAACGGGTGGTGGAGGCCGGCCGTTGCCTTCAGGGTGATCCCCCGCTCGGCGCAGCCCGTGAGCGCCGCCGCCAGCCAGTCGCAGCTGGGCACGTCCTCGGGGTGCAGGCCGCCACAGCGAAGCTTCGCCCGGGCCCCGGAGGCGGCCACGTGGTCGAGGCCGCGGGCGAGCGTGGCGGCGTCGGCGTGGGGCGCGATCTCGACGTAGCGCCGGACGCCGTGCGGGGGCTCGGGTGGGCGCGCCGACTGCGGGGCCTCGACCTGCACGATCCCCGGCGTGGCGTAGATGACGGCCCACGGCGCGTCGCCCTCGTAGGCGATGACGCCGAGCTCCGGCGGCCGGGGCAGGCCCGAGGACAGGCAGGCCTCGAGCTCGTCGAACCTCGACGCCGGGTACAGGAAGGGACCCACGGTGGGCGCCAAGGGGCCCTGGCGAAGGCGCTCGTGGCCGGACAGCGCCGCACCCATGGGAAGGCGGGCGGGAGGAAAGAGACTGGCGTCGTCGAACAATCGCTCGACGACGGTCGCGAGCGTGGCTGTCACGTTGTACCTCCCGAAGTCGGAGGTTAGTTTCCGACCAGCGGTGCCGAACCGAGGTGACCATGCCGTACTACCGACAGGTGGGTGAGGTCCCGCCCAAGCGCCACACCCAGTTCCGGGCGCCAGACGGGCAGCTGTACGCCGAGGAGCTCATGGGCACCGACGGCTTCTCGTCGTCGTCGTCGCTGCTCTACCACCGTCACCCACCCACGGCGCTGGTTGCCGCCGAGGCGGTGCCCGAGAAGGACCCGGGGCTCGGCCCCAACGAGCCGCTCCTCCCTCGCCACCTCCGGACCGCAACCCTGGCGGCCGGTGGCGACCTGGTCGCCGACCGCACGCTGCTGCTCGCCAACGACCACGTGCGCCTGCTGGTGGCGCGGCCGACCGAGCCGAGCGGGCTCTACCGCAACGCCACCGGTGACGAGATCGTGTACCTGCGCCAGGGCAGCGCCCGCCTCGACACCGTGTTCGGCTCGCTCGACTGCCACCCCGGCGACTACGTCGTCGTGCCCACCTCCACCACGCATCGGTGGGTCGTGGAGGAGGGCGAGCCGCTGCAGGCCCTGGTCCTCGAGGCCCGGGGACACGTCGGCCCGCCCGACCGCTACCTCTCGGCCACCGGGCAGTACCTCGAGCACAGCCCCTACTGCGAGCGCGACCTCCGGGGGCCCGACGAGCCACTCCTCGCTGATGATCGCGATGCCAGCAAGCCCGTCGAGGTCCTGGTGCGCCAGCGTGACGGCCTGACCCGCTACCGCTACGCGCACCACCCCTTCGACGTCGTCGGCTGGGACGGCTGCCTGTATCCCCACAAGCTGTCCATCCACGACTTCGAGCCGGTCACGGGCCGGGTCCACCAGCCGCCCCCGGTCCACCAGACCTTCGCCGGCCCCCGCTTCGTCGTGTGCAGCTTCGTGCCCCGCAAGCTCGACTACCACCCGCTGGCCGTGCCGGTGCCGTACAACCACGCCAACGTCGACAGCGACGAGGTCCTCTACTACTGCGCCGGCGACTTCACCAGTCGCAAGGGCGCAGGCATCGAGCCGGGATCCATCAGCCTCCACCCCGCCGGGTTCATCCACGGGCCGCAACCGGGCAGCGTCGAGCGGGCACTCGGCATGGAGGCCACGGACGAGATGGCGGTGATGGTCGACACCTTCGATCCGCTGCTCCTGGCGGATGGCGCCCGGGCCTGCGACGACGCCGACTACGCCTGGTCGTGGGCCCGCTCAGCGGGCCCCTAGGCCGAGCGCATCGAGTGTCAGGCTGCGGTCGACCAGGTCGTCCTCGGGCAGGGGCCGCTCGTAGCCGACCGCGCCGAGCTCGACCATCGCGTCCTGCAGGCGGTCGGTCGTGCCGCTCCGGATCTCCCAGTCGAACAGCAGCGGGTGCGTCGCCCCCAGCTCGTCGGTCCCGGTGCCGGTCGCCTCGGCAAGGGCGGCCATCACGTCCTCGTCGTCGTGGTAGTCGCCCGACAGGTACGTGTCGATGGTGCGGATCATGGCCCGCGCGTACGCCAGGCCGACGGCGCGGTCGGCACCGAGCAGCCGGCCCGAGAGCATCGTGCCGTCGATCGGTTCGGTGGCGGGCAGCGTGGCGGCGAGCGTGAAGCGGTCGGAGTCGGCGACGCGGGCGGATGCCGGCTGGTCCACCCACGCCGCAGCCAGCTCGCCGTCGAGCAGCCGATCCGCGGCGTCTTCGCCGGTCGCCGTCACCAGATCGACCTCGTTGAGCGACAGGCCGCCCTGGCCGGCGACCGTCGCCACCGGGTAGACGGACGCGCTCCGCCACCCGGCGTCGAGCCCCACGCGCGTCCCCGCCAGCCCGCTCCAGCGCCATCCATCCGGCATCAGGTCGGACCGGAGCCACAACCCGGGCTGCGGCACGTCGGTGTCGTCGGGCGCGGGAGACAACGAGCCCCCCAGCACCCAGCGCGCGCCGGTCCCGTTCCGCGCGGCGTCGAAGAACGGTGCGTCGATCGGACCGACGACGGCGTCGACCTTCCCGGCGGCGAGGGACGAGAACGCCTCGCTGGCCGGCTGGTCGATCAACTCCACCCGGAGACCCTCGGCGGCGAACTCACCCATGCGGTCGGCCAGGAGGACAGGCGCCGCCGCCTCTCCCCGCTGGGTCAGCGCCACCCGCACAGGGACGGGCCGGGCGAGCGGCTGTGGCGCCGGCGAGCCGGCGGCGCAGCGGGCGACCGGTCGGGAGGCCGCGAGGTCGCCGGTGTCAGTGCGCGCGTCGGACCCGCAGCCGGGGCCCACGTCGTCGGGAAGCCACGGCGCGGGCTCCGACGTGGCGACCTTTGCCGTGCCGTCGCCATCCCCGCCGTCATCGGTGCCGACCATGGTGGCGGCGACAACCGCCGCCACCACGCCAGCAGTCCCCAGCCCCCAGAGCAGGATCGTGCGGGTCGACGAGCGCAACGATGAGGTGCCCCGCGCTCTCAGGCCGGAACCGTGGCGAGGGCGTCGAGGACGAACTCGTCGAGCCCCGCCTCCAGCCGGTCACGGCGCAGCAGGGTGCGTGCCACCACCATGGCGCCGCGCTCCGACAGCACGTCGGCGAAGCGGTCGAGCGCCTTGCCCGCATGGATGGCATAGGTCATGAACGCCGCCACCCGCTTCCCGTCGATCACGGGCATCGCCCGGATCCTGCCCGCCCGGCCCGGGCGGTGGCCGAAGAGCACCAGGCCGTCGACCCAGGTCCCGACGAAGACGATGTCCGCGGAGGCCAGGTCCTTGAGCCCGATGCCGGTGACGGGATAGATCGCCACCTCGACGCCCTGGCGCGCCACTGCCTCCCCGATGAGCCGCGCCGCCCGCGCCGTGTTGCCGGTGAGGCTCTCGTAGATGACCACCGCTCGTGTCACACCGGTTCGCTCCGTTGTGCTCAGTAGTCCCGAGGTGCTGTGACCAGCCGTTTCGCCGGCACCGACACCTGGGTTCGTTCAAGCTAGTTCGCACCGTTGCCCCGAGCTGGTCTCGCGTCAGCGCGGACGGTCCTGCGACAGCCGGTCGCACCGGCCGCTGGCAGAGAGGCCTGAGTCAGACACGCGGGATCCGACGGAGGTTGCCCTTGGGGCGCGGTGCCGCGGTGAGATCTCCCAGCGCATCCGGCTCCGCGTCCGCCGCGATCTCGGCGACGTCGTCCAACGCCTTGGTGAGCCTCCCCGCGAGGGCTCGTCCGTCCGCCGAAAGCCGATAGCTCGGCGGATCGGTCGGATCGATCGCGAGCGCGGCTCTGCCGCGCGAGTACGAGGCGAGCCAGTCAGGCAGCACCGACAGCAGGGCGCGGTACCGAACCCATCGATGGTTGTCCCATCCCGTCGCGGTGGGGTCGCTCTCCGGGTAGCGGGGTTCGTTGAACTGCCGGATCATCACGGAGGCCGCCGCCCTGCCTCGCTCCGCCAGCCCGTCGATCGTCTCGGTCTCCATGTAGAGGTTCATCCCGCCCTCGGTCTTGGTCTGGAGCACGCGCACGATGCGGTCGCGGAAGCCGGGGTGGTCCAGGTGCGAGCCGTCCTGCCAACCGCGGGCCGTGTTCAGGGCGGCCGAGGCGAACGCGCCCACCGCCGCGACCCCCTCCTCGGGGATGTTGATCACCGAGGGGAGCAACCCATGCCGGTTCGTCTTCGCCCACTCCACGTTCCTCGTCTGATCCTGATCTGGCTTCCGATCGCCGGGGAACCGTCCGAGGTTGATCGCGAAGGTGGGGCGGGACGCGAGCGCGGCGTCGAACAGATGCACGGGGAAGTTGCTGCAGAACCCTCCGTCGGTGAACCACTCCCTCGTGAACCGCAGCCCCGAGACCGGCGGCGGCGCGGCGGGGCTCTTCGACTCCCGGAACGCCCTGCTCGCCTCCACGCTCTCCGGATGACGCCGATCGATCGCCCACAGGGGGACCGCGGAGATGAGCAACGGGAAGCTCAACGACATCCGCGTGGCGACGATCACGGGCAGATGCACGGGGTCCGGCAGTCGTCGGAGCGGGGGATCGTGTCGGGCGGCGACCTGTTCCTCCCACCGCCACTCCGCTTCGTCGCCTTCGGTCGGGATCGCGGGAGGGGCCTTCTCGAGGGCGTCGACGACCCGGGGCGGGAACAGCGTGCGCCACGTGCCGGGGTCGAAGAAGAAGCGGCGCGCATCCCAGGGCATCTCGTAGGGCCTGCCCTCGCTCAGGCATGTCGTGATCATGCGGAGGTCGATCTGCCGCGTGGCGGGCATCGCCGACGAGATCTCGGTGCCGCCCGTCCAGAGATGACCGAACGTCAAGGGTCGATCATCGGGCGAGAGATCCGCGAGATCGTCGATCGCGTCGCCGAGCCAGTCCGTGAATCCCGGGCGGTCGCCGTCCTGGCCGAGGCCCCGGCAGATCCCGAAGAGGTTCCTGGGGACGTCGCCCGTGAGCTTCTGGAACAGGCGGAGACCAACCGCGACCGCGCACCCGATGAGGGCCAGGAGCACGCCGGCCAGCGCGAGGAGCCATCCGACCGCCTCGCCGGAGAGCACGCCGACGATCACGAGGGCGAGCCCGGGGAGGACACCGACGATGCTCGCCACCGGGAAGGCGCGGACCGCGGCCCACAGGTTCGCGAGGATCTTCCGGGCGCCGGTTCGCTTGGGGCCCGGTCGATCGCTGCCGGTCGCGACGAGCATCATGCGCAAGAGCGGCTTCGTCGTCGGTTGGGCCTGGAAGAGGGTCGCGAGCGTGCCCTCGCCGAGCTGCCCGGGCAGGCCGCGGAGCCGCTCGAACCCCCCGCTCGACCGACCGAACTCGGCGGCGGCTCCCGCGGCGGCCCCGATCGCTCCCGCGGATGCCCCGCCGATGCCCCGGATCCGATACCGGGACGCGATCTCGTCCAGCGCCGTGGGGTAGATCACCCCGGACGTGATCCCACCCTTCATGATCACGTCGCATTCCGGAAGGGGCGAGGGCGGAGCTCCTCCGGCCTCGCGGCCTGCGTCGGCTCTCTGCACGGTCACCCCCAGTCCAACGTCACGAACCCGTCGGGATCGGGCGTCGTCACCGTGTACCCGTAGGTCTCCTTCCACTCGGCGACGTCCCAATCCGCGGCGCGTTCGGCGTAGTTGAAGATCAGCTCCTTCTGGTCGCCCCCGTACTTGAGGATCCTGGCCATCGCCACAGGATCCGGGTGGTCGTGACGATCCCCGTTCGTCGAGATCAGGTACCGCGGGCAGTCGATCAGGTCCAGTAGATCGCGGGAGAGGTTCTTCCGGCTCCCGTGGTGCGACACCTTCAGCGCGTCCAGCCGGAGCCGCCCGCCCTCGGCCTCGGCAAACGGCCGGACCGACGTCACCAGCCGCGGGTCGTCGCCGTCGCCCGTGAACATGATCCGCACCCCGCCGTGCTCGAACAGGAACCCGATGCTCGTGCGGTTCGTCTTCGAGCCGTCGCGTTCGAACGCGGTCTCCGCAAGCTCCTCGATGTCGAGCGTGCCGAACTCCTCGAACCCTTTCGGGGGAGGCTCGTCGGGGTCCCGGCCGGGGATCAGGCCCTCCTTCGCGCACTCCTCCGTCCAATCGCCGATCAACGCCTCGAGGAGGGACCGGTCGGGGGACAACAGCGTGATCGTGGATCCGTCGTCCGGGAGCTCCATGGGGCGCCCGACCTCGACGGCCCGCCCCTCGAACGCGGCGTTCCACGGAACCCCCTGGGTCAGGAGGGCGGTCGTGAGGAGCTCGCCGTCCCGCGGACCGAACGACTCGAGCGCTGGATCCACGTCCATCAGCTGGTCGAACCCGTTGAACCACACGTCGTCGATCGCCGGGCGATCCTCGTCCTCCATTAGCGCGAGCACTCCCAGGATGTGGTCCTGGTCGACGTGCGTGATGACCAGCACGTCCAGGTGACCGCCGGCCTCCATCACGTTCGCCAGCGTCGGGACGATCTCCGGGTAGGTCCCCGCGCGACCTCCGTCGATCAGCATCCTCTTCGTGATCTCGTCGTCGCCGTACTCGAGGAGGAGGCAGTCGCCGTCCTTCCCCGGCAGCATCGTCAGTCGGATCACGCGGTTCGCCCGTTCAGACGGAGGACCACGAACGGCTGCCGGGTGTCGATCCGCCACGCGAGTCGGCGAACCTCGTCCAGCATGTGGCTGCACTGCTCGTCCTCCGGGAACTCCGAGAGGCCCTCGACCAGCCAGCTCAGGCCCACCGTGAAGAACGGGACGCCCCGGCCGTAGGCGTCGATCAGCGCGTTCTTCGCGTCGTCTCGTCGGTCCCCCTCGCCGCGGAGGGCGTGCGTGGCCCACAGCACCGCCCCGTCGCTCATCCAGCCGAACCAACTAGCGAGGTTGTCGAGCCAGTCGTGCCAGGGCTTCGGGGTCGTGTCGGTCTCCGTCCCGACGAGGACGTAGGCCCCGGCCGCCGCCGCCAGGGGGTTCATCACCTTCCCGTAGAGCATCCCCTCGACGTCCCGGAAGACCCTGGCGGCGGCGGCGAAGGCTCCGGTCGCGAGGTAGGCGAGCCCGCTCCCGAGGGCCCGGTCGCGGACCGTCACGGCCACCGGGCTGCCCGTCGGGCTCTGGCGCGAGTTCACCAGGAGCTCGATCTGCACTTCGCTCCCGTCGAGGACGTTCGTCCAGGGGTTGGGGAGCGTGACGAGGTAGGCGTCTCCGGCGCTGGCCGCGACCACGAACTGGCGCGCCCCCGTGGCTGCGCCCGCGGCGGACGGGGACCCCGGGGGCGCGATCGGACCGCTGTGGTCGAATCGAAAGAGGTGCGAGGTCAGGTCGGTCTCGGTCGGGTCGGCGATCCGGACCATGGGCCCCTCGCTCACGGCAGCTTCGATCCTGGCCAAATCCGCCTCGGGCATCTGCCCGGCGAGTTCGTTGAGCTTCTCGAACGACCACCCCTCGGTCCGGGAATCGGGGATCCACACCATGTCGGGAGTGGGGAGGGGGCCGGCCGCCGGGTCCCCGGGCGCCGGCGCCGCCAACGCGTCTCCCGCCGCCAGATCGAAGTACCTCGAGCTCATCGAACGCGGGACCGGGATCGTCTCGGCCGAGTCGTACGTCGCGCGTGGCTCGATGTTGCCGGAGAAGTATTGCCAGGAGTGCGACTCGTGGGGGGAGTCGGTGGCGTCCAGGGCGACGGTGACGTCCTCGCCCTCACCAACCGTGGCCTCGTCGGTCAGGATCTTCCCCGAGGGCAGGACCGCCTCGACGATGTAGCGGCCCGCGTTGACGTCGAACCGCTTGGTCGGGACGTCGTCCCCGGCCGGGATCAGCACGCCGCGGTGCGCGTCGGCGCTCCCTTCCACCGGATAGATGTTCGCCAACACGGTCGTGCCATCGACGAGGTCGCTGCCGCGGAAGAGCAGGTCCACCCGGAGGTTCAGCGAGCCGGTCATGGCACCTTCAGTCCGATCCGCTTGTGGATCGGGCGGACGTTGATCACGTTCGACTCCCGGGCCTGCCCACCCGCGAACTCGGCGCGGAAGAGGTAGTCGCCGTGACTGAGGCTCAGCGCCCACTCGCTCTTCGGGTTCGCGGGATCGACGTCGGCGAGCTTGCGTCGGCCTTTCTCGTCGGCGCCGACCAGACAGACGAACTCGGCGAGCTCGTTGCTGTCGATGTCCGGGTCGCACCCCACGTACACGGGCACCTCGGGCTCCGACGTCAGCTGGTGCAGCGGGAACTCCGCGAGCTCGTTCGCAACGGGGACCTGCACGCCCGCGACCTCTCCCGCGAAGATCGGCTCCTTCATGAAGTGGGAGATCGCCTCCTGGAGGCGGACCGTGTTCACGCGCCAATCGTCTTCTTCGGGATTGTCGCTCGCCGCGCCCCTGAGGCTCCGGAGGAGGGCCTCGGTGAACAGACTCACCTCATCCCGGCGCGAATACGCCTTGTCGCCTGCCAGGGTTGCGAAATAGGTGGCGGAGAGTCTCTTCGGGAGCTCCGTGGGTCGCGAGCCGGGGAGCAACGGGACCCGCCCGGCGAACCCCTCAGACTCTCCGATCAGCACGTCTGAGTTCGAGCGGCAGGCGTCTACGAGGAACACCTGCTCGCTGGCCGCGCACTTTTTGAACCCTCCGGTCAGCTTGCGAAAGTCGATCGCTCCCTGCAGGGGGTTGTCCTCATCGGAGCAGAAATCCGACGTGAGGAGCGCGTAGTCCTCGCCCTGTGAGATCCCGTGGCCGCAGAAGTAGAAGAGGAGACGAGCGCCGGCGTCCGCGTCGGCTCGAGCCTTGAACTCCTTGATCGCGGCTTCGATGTTGTCGGCGTTCGGGTCTTCGAGCTCGTGTGCCTCTTCGGTCTGCGGGTTCGTGAACGGCTGCGGATCCTTCTCACTGACGAGCAGGGCCAGGCTCGCGAGCGGCTTGTCGTCGTCGTGATAGTCGCCGACGAACCAGGTCGCGAGCGCGCGCGCCGAGATCGGCGGAGACGACAGTTGGCGCATCCCGTCGGGGTTGTTGCACGGCGTGTCCCCGCCGATCAGGTTCGGATACTTCCCGACACCGACGATCAGCGCGTGGGTGCTCGGCCCGTCGACCGGGGCCTCGTGAACGACGAAACGAGTCATCGCGTCCCACCCCCTCCGACCGGCGAAGGGGTACGGGGCCTTCGTCCTCGCGGAGACGAAGCAAACGCTATACCTCGGTCCGTTCGCGCTCCCGTCGCCGCCCGACCTACCGGCGGCAGGTAGCCCTCGAGCTCAGCGAGCAACCCCTCCAACGACGGCTCCGGGCTCCGCACGAGCCGTGCCCGCAGGTTCTCGGTGATGTGCCGGCCCCGCTCCGGCAGGTTCCTGACCCGTGGCGCGACACCGTCGGGATGGAGGGCGAGACGGTGCCTGTGAAGGCCGCCCCGCGAGCGGATCGGTGCTCACTTCCCCCGTCAGCCGCCCTTCGTGGCCGCCTTGGCGGTCCGCGCAGCACCGGTTCGTGCCGCCTTGGCGGTCCGCGCAGCACCGGTTCGTGCCTCCCTGGCCACTCGATGAGCGCTCTCCTTCGCCTCGAGGACGCTGGCGATGACTTGGTCGACGGCGACGTTCGTGCCGCCGCGCACCGACCTGGCCGTCTTGCGCGTCCGGCGCGGGCCGGTGGGGGCCGCTCGCCTCGACGTGTTGCCGCGCACGCGGTCGACCAGGTCCTGAGCCGCCGAGATCCCACCCTGGACGACTCCGCTAAGCGTGGCGACCGCCCGGTCGATCATGCCGACTGCCCCGCCGATCATGTTGCCCCGAGGCGTGTCCGGACTCCTCGGATGCGGGCGCGTCGGTGCGCCGTCCCGGGCCTTCGCCAGGGCCTCGCCGAGCTCGCCTAGGGCCTTCCCTCCGAGCTCGGAGCGGACCTCGCGGAAGTAGTCGGACTCTTCCTCGCCGACGTGATGGCGCACGCTCTCGATCAACACCATCACCTTGGCGTCGAACCTCTCGTCCTCGGGGTCCATGTCCTCGAGCTCGGAGAGCAGCCACTTGACCACGTGGTGCTCCTCCAGGCTCTCGAGGGCCACTCGCTCGACGGCAGGGACCGTCGCCCGCGTCACCGGGTAGAAGACCTGCTCCTCGACCGCCGCGTGCACCGAGAGCTCCTCGATGATGCGGTCGACGATCGTGCGCTTCTCGACGAAGGCCCTCGGTCCCGCGTCCTCGTAGCGCTTGAACAGCCGTTCGACCGCCCTGTGGTCGTTCCTGAGCATCGTGATTGCGTCCATGGGAGCGCGCGTACCCAGTGAGTCTCGATCCGAGCCATCGGCGTGCGGCGTACCAACGTGATCCCGGCCCACGCCTCGCGCTAGACCCACGGGGTCCCTGGAGGTGCCCATGGTCTCTGCCCTGTTCGACGCCGCGGCGTGGCGTCCCGTCGAGGGCTTCGACTTCACCGACATCACCTACCACCGCGCGCTCGACCTTGGCGCGGTCCGCGTCGCGTTCGACCGACCCGAGGTCCGCAACGCCTTCCGCCCCCACACGGTGGACGAGCTGTACCGGGCACTCGACCACGCCCGGCAGACGTCGGACGTCGGCTGCGTGCTGCTCACCGGCAACGGCCCGTCGCCCCGCGACGGCGGCTGGGCGTTCTGTTCCGGCGGCGACCAGCGCATCCGCGGCCGCGACGGCTACCGCTACGCCGAAGGTGAGACCAACGAGACGATCGATCCCGCGCGCACGGGGCGGCTGCACATCATGGAGGTGCACCGGCTCATCCGGTTCATGCCCAAGGTGGTCATCTGCCTGGTGCCGGGCTGGGCGGCGGGCGGCGGGCACAGCCTCCACGTCGTCTGCGACCTCACGCTGGCCAGCCGCGAGCACGCGCAGTTCCGGCAGACCGACGCCGACGTCGCCAGCTTCGACGGCGGCTTCGGGTCGGCATACCTGGCGCGGCAGGTGGGCCAGAAGTTCGCCCGCGAGATCTTCTTCCTCGGAGACACCTACTCGGCCGACGACGCCCACCGGATGGGCATGGTGAACGCGGTGGTGGAGCACGATCGGCTCGAGGCGGTCGGGCTGGAGTGGGCCCGCAAGGTCCTGGGCAAGAGCCCGACGTCGATCCGGATGCTGAAGTACGCGTTCAACCTCATCGACGACGGCCTGGTGGGCCAGCAGGTGTTCGCGGCCGAGGCCACCCGCCTGGCGTACGGCACCACCGAGGCCGAGGAGGGCCGCGACGCCTTCCTCGAGCGACGCGACCCCGACTGGTCCGCATATCCCTGGCACTACTGACCGCCGCCCCGGGCGCCGGCGGGCACGCACAGATCGTTCGCCGCGCAACTACCTGCCCGTAGGATGACCCAGATGGATGGCCTCCAAGACGACCGGATCACCCTGGTCGGCCTCCTCGTCGAGAGCTACACCGCCCTGCGGACCGAGCTCGACCGGGGGCTGGAGCGGGATGCCGACCTGCCGCTGCTCTGGTTCGAGCTGCTCATCCGCCTGGCCCGCTCGCCCGGCCACCGGCTCCGGATGAGCGACCTGGCGGCCCAGACCAGCCTCACCCCGAGCGGGCTGACCCGGGCCATCGACCGGCTGGTGGCCGCGGGCCTCGTCGAGCGCCTGCCCTGCCCGTCCGACCGGCGGGGCGCCTTCGCGTCGCTCACGCCGGCCGGCCTGGACCGCATCGAGGCGGCCGTCGGCCCCCACCTGCGGCACGTGGAGCGCTACTTCACCAGTGCGCTGGGGACGGACGAGCAGCGCCAGCTGGCCGCCCTGCTGCGCAAGGTGCGCGACCACGTCAACCCCGGGGCCGCCGCGGTCCCGAGCTAAGGGGCCGCGGCCGCCGTGTTGCTAGCCGAGGGCGGCGAGGTCGTCGTCCGACAGCTCGATCGCCGCCGCCGCCACGTTCTCCTCGAGGTGCGCCACGGAGGAGGTGCCGGGGATGGGGACCATCTGCGGCGAGCGCGCCAGCTGCCAGGCGATGGCGACCTGCACCGGCGACACGCCCCGCCGCGTGGCCACCCCCGCCAGGCCCTCGCCCTCGCCGGGTTGGTAGCCGCCCACCGGCGCCCAGGGGATGAACGCGAAGCCCTGGGCCTCCGCCAGCTCGACCACGGCGTCGGATGCCCGGTCCGAGGGGTTGTAGCGGTTCTGGACCGAGACGATCGGCGTGAGGGCAGACGCCCGCTCGATCTGGCCAGGATCGACGTTCGACAGGCCGATGTGGCGGATCTTGCCCTCGTCCCGCAGCGCGACCAGCTCCCCCACGGAGTCCTCGATCGGCACCTCCGGATCGACCCGATGGAGCTGGTAGACGGGGATCTGCTCGAGCCGCAGGCGCGCCAGGCTCCCCTCGCACGCCTCCCGCAGGTGCTCCGGGCGGCCGTCGGGCCGCCAGTTGTTCGGTCCCGGGCGAAGGAAGCCGCCCTTGGTGGCGATGACCAGGCCCTCGGGATACGGCGCCAGCGCCTCGGCGATCAGCTCCTCGCTGACCTCGGGCCCATAGCTGTCGGCGGTGTCGATGAAGTCGACGCCGAGCTCCACGGCCCGGCGCAGGACCCGCACCGCTTCGTCGTGGTCGGCGGGCGGGCCCCAGATCCCCCGACCCGTGATGCGCATGGCACCGAAGCCGAGGCGGTTGACGGACAGGTCGCCGCCGATGGTGATCGTGCCGGCGTCGGCGGCGGGCGGGGTATCGGTCATGGCCCCTTCCTAGCCGCTCAGCCCGGGCATCCCACCTCGTCCACCGCGATCTCCTCGGCCAGCCGGTCCACCAGGTCGGGGTCGGGGGTGGCGCTCCCCTTGTGGACGGCATTGGCCGCGCCGGCCGCCGCGGCGCGGCGGAGGAGCGCATCCAGGGGCAAGCCGGCGGCAAGGCCGGTGGCCAGTGCTGCGGTCATCGCGTCGCCGGAGCCCCGTGCGTCCACGGTCGACAGCGCGGGCGCGGTGATCGTGTGGCACGCGTCCTCGGCGACCACCAGGGCCGGGCGGCGGTCTGCCCGGGACACGACCACGCGGCGCCTATGGCCGTGGGCGCCGGCCAGCGCCATGGCTCGTTCCCACAGGCGGGCCTCGTCGTCGAGGACCTCGCCGCCGTCGCGCTCGGCGAGCTCGTCGTCGGCGATCTTGAGCCAGTCGACGCCACCGGCGAGCGCCGCCTCGAGCTGTTCGCCCGACAGATCGGCGACCGTGATGCGGCCGAACGTGGCGAGGTCTGCCGTCAGCCGCGTGAGCAACGACGCGTCGACGTGATCGGGCCACGGCGAGCCGGTGATCACGCACACGTCGGCGTCGAGGCCGGCCGTGAGGGCGGCGCTGTAGAGGTCGTCGACCTCACGCGGGCCGAAGCGACCGGGCGGGGCGTCGCGGATGCACGAGCGCTTGCCGTCGCGGCGCTCCTCCACGTAGCAGGCGATCGCCGCCCTCGTGTCCACCGCCCGCAACTCGTGCGGCTCGTCCGCCAGCAGGTGCCGGGCCGCGCGGCCCGTGTCCCCGCCGAGCGGCACCACCAGCACGGCATCGGCACCGAGGGCCGTGATGGCACGCGCGACCCACGGCCCCTGGCCGCCGACGTTGAGCGCCACGTCGGGATCCGAACGATCGTGCGGATACTCGAAGGTGCACACCAGGACGGGGGCGGGCGCGAAGACCGCAACCCGCGGCACATGGGGTCGATGGTCGGTGTCCATGCCCGTGGACTACCCATCCGCGAGACTGCGCACCCGTATGGACGTCCTCACCGTCGACCATCCGCTGGCCGCCCGCCTGCTCACGCGCCTGCGCGACGAGACGACCGATCGCGCCACCTTCCGCCTGGCGATGGACGAGCTCGCCGGCATGCTCGTCTACGAGGCGTGCCGCACGCTGCCGACCGAGGCGGTCGGGATCCGCACCCCGATGGCGCCGGCGACAGGCGTCCGCATCGCCAGTCCCCCGCTGGTGGTGCCGGTCCTGCGGGCGGGCCTGGGGCTCCACGGCGCCGTCATCCGCCTCCTGCCGGAGACCGAAACCGCCTTCGTCGGCGTGGCGCGCAACGAGGAGACGCTCCAGCCCGAGCCCTACATGAACTCGGTGCCCGCCGACCTCGCCGGTCGTTCCGTCCTGGTGCTCGATCCGATGCTGGCCACCGGCGGGTCGCTCGAGCACGCCTGCCGCCTCCTGCGCGAGCGCGGCGCCGGGCCGATGACCGGCGTGTGCGTCCTGGCCGCGCCCGAGGGGCTGCGCCGGGTCGAGCAGTCGGGGCTCGTCGAGCGCGTCGTCACCGCGGCGGTCGACGACCACCTCGACGAGCGCGCGTTCATCGTCCCGGGGCTGGGCGACGCCGGCGACCGCCTGTTCGGGACCGCCTGACCCCGGTCAGGCCACCAGACCGACCGCGGCGTCGAGCAGCGCCGTCACCTTCGTCGCACCCTCCGCACGGGCCGCCGCCAGGTCCTCCGCACCGTCGCCCCGCACCGGCACCACCGCCTCGGCGTAGCACTTGAGCTTGGGCTCGGTGCCCGATGGGCGGACCACCAGGCGCATCCCCTCGGCCCACAGCACGATGCCCTCGGTGGGCGGCAATCGCCCGCCCCGGCGGAGGTCTTCGACCTCGACGACCGGCGCACCGGCCAGCGTCGCGGGCGGCGTGTCCGCGAGCGCATCGACCGCCGACTGCATGCGCGCCATCCCGTCGAGGCCCTCGAAGGGGATCGATCGCTGGCGCGTCGCATGGACGCCGAGCTCGCGGGCGAGGTCATCGAGGCGGTCGAGCACGCTCCGCCCCCGTTCCTTCTCGGCGGCGACCAGGTCGGCGAAGGCAAGCGCTGCGGTGATGCCGTCCTTGTCGCGGACGAGCGTGCCGACACACGAGCCCAAGGCCTCCTCGTAGCCGTAGACGAAGCGCAGCTCGGGCCGGTCGAGCGCGGGCCGGACCACCCACTTGAACCCCGTCAGCGTCTCCGCGTACGCGACCCCGCGCGCGTCGGCCAGTCGGGCGAGCATCGACGACGACACGACCGTCGTGACCACCAGCCGGTCACCGCCACCGTGCGGCTCCAGCAGCCAGTCGGCCAGCAGGATGCCGATCTCGTCGCCGGTGAGCGCCCGCCAGTCCCCCGACCCGGACGGCACGGCGACGGCGAGCCGGTCGCCGTCGGGGTCGTTGGCGATGACCACGTCGGCGCCGGTCTCGATCGCGAGGCCGAGGGCCAGGTCCAGGGCGCCCGGCTCCTCGGGATTGGGGAACGACACCGTGGGAAAGTCCGGATCCGGATCCGCCTGTTGCGGCACGACCGCAGGGCTCGGGAAGCCCGCCCGCGCAAAGGCGGCCAAGAGAACGTCCCGCGCCACGCCGTGCAGCGGCGTGTACACGACCCGCAGCGGCGCCCCCTCGGCTGCGGACCGGCGGGGCACCGTCGCCACGGCGCCGGCCACGTACGCGTCGACCAGGTCGGCGCCGGCCGGCCTCACGCGGGCATCGCCGGCCGGGGCGCGTTCCACCGACGCCAGCGGGCCCACGGCGTCGATACGCGCGGCGATCTCCGCGTCGGCCGGGGGGATGATCTGGGCGCCGTCGCCGAGGTACACCTTGTAGCCGTTGTCGCGGGGCGGGTTGTGGCTGGCGGTGACCTGGACCCCGGCGCAGGCGCCGAGGTGGCGCACGCCGAAAGCCAGCACCGGCGTGGGGATGGGCCCGACCGCGAGGTGGACCGCGAACCCCGCGGCCGCCAGCACGGCAGCGGCGTCGGTCGCGAACCCGGCCGAGCGGTGGCGGGCGTCGAAGCCCACGACCACCGGCTCGCCCCGGTGCCCCGTGTCCGCCAGGTAGTGCGCGAGGCCGGCCGTGGCGCGCATGACCGTCACCCGGTTCATGCGGTTGGGCCCGGCGCCCATCTCGCCGCGCAGGCCGGCGGTCCCGAAGGCCAGCGTCGCCGCGAAGCGGTCCCTCAAGCCTTCGAGGTCCGGCCCGGCGCCGTTGCCGTCGAGCAGGCGCTCGACCTCGGCCCGGGTCTCGGGGTCGGGGTCCTGGTCACGCCACGCTCGCGCCGCGGCGACCAGATCGTCCGGGGTCATCGGCCTCGATCCTACGGAGTGACTAACGTGCGGGCCGTGGCCCGCGCGGGCCACAAAGCTTTTCGGGACAGGAGACTCCAGATGCGACAGCGAAGGGTCCTAAAGGGGCTGGCGGTCCTCCTAGGGCTGGCATTGGTCGCCGCAGCCTGCGGCGACGACGACGATTCATCGACCAGCGACACCACCGAAGCGGAGGGTGGCGCCGCGGCGAGCGACTTCAAGGGCTGCCAGGTCACCGACACCGGCGGCGTCGACGACCGGTCGTTCAACCAGACGGCGTACGAGGGGCTGCAGCAGGCGGCCGACGAGCTCGGCTTCGAGCCTTCGGTGCTCGAGTCGCAGGCCGAGTCCGACTTCGCGCCGAACATCCAGAGCTTCATCGACCAGGACTGCGACCTGATCGTCACCGTTGGCTTCCTGCTCGGTGGAGCCACCGCCGATGCAGCAACCGCGAACCCCGACCGGAACTTCGCCATCGTCGACTACGACTTCAGCGTCGACGCCGGCGACGCCCAGGACGAGTTCGACAACGTCAAGGAGCTGACGTTCTCGACCGACCAGGCGGCATTCCTGGCCGGGTACGTCGCGGCGGCGATGAGCGAGACGGGCACCGTCGGCACCTACGGGGGCATCAACATCCCCACGGTGACGATCTTCATGAAGGGGTTCCAGCTCGGCATCGAGAAGTACAACGAGGACAACGACGCCGACGTCCAGCTCGTCGGCTGGGACAACGACGCCAACGACGGACTCTTCACGGGCGACTTCGAGAACCAGGCCAACGGCCGGGCCACCACTGAGGGGCTGCTCGACGACGGCGCCGACATCATCATGCCGGTCGCCGGACCGGTCGGCCTGGGCACGATCGAGGCGATCCGCGCCCGCCCCGACAGCAACGCCAAGGTCATCTGGGTTGACACCGACGGCTGCGTCAGCGTGCCCGACGACTGCGACCTGTTCCTGACCTCGGTCATGAAGAACATGGATGTGGCCGTGCACGACGTCACCGTCGACGCGGCCGAGGGCAACTTCGAGGGCGGGCTGTACACCGGCACGCTCGAGAACGAGGGCGTTGCCCTGGGCCCGTTCAACGACTTCGACGACCAGGTTCCCGACGACGTGAAGTCCGCGGTCGACGACCTGCGCCAGCAGATCATCGATGGCGACATCACCACGACGCCGGACGGCTGATCCGCCGACCGACGACGAGCCGCAGACGACGCCGCAGTCATGAAAGTCGAACTCCGGGGCATCACCAAGGGGTTCCCCGGCGTCTTGGCCTGTGCCGGCGTGGACCTCTCCGTGGACAGCGGAGAGGTTCACGCCCTGCTCGGCGAGAACGGGGCGGGGAAGTCCACGCTCATGAACATCCTCTTCGGGCTCTACCGGCCCGACGCGGGTGAGATCCTCCTCGACGGCCAGCCGCAGCATTTCCGGTCCCCCGCCGACGCCATCGCCGCCGGGATCGGCATGGTCCACCAGCACTTCATGCTCGTGCCGGTGTTCACCGTGGCCGAGAACGTGATGCTCGGCGTCGAGCCCACCGGCCGCGTCGGCCAACTCGAGCGCAGCGAGGCGCACCGGCGGGTCGCGGAGCTGTCGGAGCGCTACGGCTTGGCCGTCGACCCCGAGGCCACCATCGAGGACCTGCCGGTCGGGATCCAGCAACGGGTCGAGATCCTCAAGGCGCTGTACCGCGACGCCCGCTGCCTCATCCTCGACGAACCGACGGCCGTGCTCACGCCGACCGAGATCGCAGAGCTCATGGAGATCGTCCGGCAGCTCACCGAGGGCGGCCGGTCGGTGATCTTCATCAGCCACAAGCTGCGCGAGGTGCTCGCGATCGCCGACGAGATCACCGTGCTCCGCAACGGATGCGTCGTGGGGCACACCACACCCACGGACAGCGACGAGCAGGCGCTCGCCACGATGATGGTCGGCCACGACGTGAAGCTCGTCGTCGACAAGGCGCCGGCCACACCCGGCGAGCCGGTCCTGGCCGTCGACAACCTGGTGGTCGGCGACGATCGGGGCCAGCGCGCCGTCGACGGTGTGAGCCTCGAGGTGATGGCCGGCGAGATCCTGGCCCTCGCCGGGGTCCAGGGCAACGGGCAGACCGAGCTGGTCGAGGCGATCACCGGGCTGCGCCCGCCCCGTTCCGGCACGGTGCGGTTCGACGGGCGCGACGTCACCGGGTGGACGCCCGACGATCTGTTCCGGGCCGGCCTGGCCCACGTCCCCGAGGACCGCCAGCGCGACGGCCTGATCGGATCCTTCGCGGTGTCCTCCAACCTGGTGCTCAACCAGATCGGCGAGCGGCCGTTCTCCAGCCGGCTGCGGATCGACCGCCGCGCGGTGCGCCAGCACGCCGAGGAGCTGGTGCGCCAGTTCGACGTCCGCACCGCGTCCGTGCAGTCGGCCGCGTCGACGCTGTCGGGCGGCAACCAGCAGAAGGTGATCGTCGCCCGGGAGTTCTTCCACGCCGACCGCCTGCTCGTCCTGTCCCAGCCGACGCGGGGCCTGGACGTGGGCTCGATCCAGTACATCCACCGCCAGGTGGTGGCCAAGCGGGACGAGGGCGTCGCCATCCTGCTCAACTCCTCGGAGCTGGACGAGGTGCTGGCGCTCGCCGACCGCGTGGCCGTGATCTACCGGGGCCGGATCGTCGGCGTCCTCGACCGCGGGGACGCGAGCCGCGAGCGCATCGGCCTGCTGATGGCCGGCGCCGTCGAGGAGGCCGCCGAGGTCGAGATCCCCGGCGAGGAGGAGGTGACGGTCACGTGACCGTGACGGAGGCCCCCGCGCCGCCGGGGGCGTCGGGGGACGGCGCCGGCCCGCCCGTTACGGCCGCCGAGCCCGGACCGCTGGCGTGGCTGCGATCGCTGGGCAACAGCCTGATCGTGCCCGTGCTGGCGCTGATCACCGCCTTGGCGGTCGGTGGGCTCGTCATCATCTTCTCCGATCCCGACACCCTCGACTCCTGGGGCGGGTTCTTCACCCATCCGGGTCAGACGCTGTCCGACTCGTGGAACATCGTCTACGACTCGTACAAGGGTCTCTACACCAGCTCCCTCGGCACGCAGGCGGCGATCGGGCGCACCCTCGTGGAGGCGACGCCGCTGGCGCTGGCCGGGCTGTCGGTGGCGCTGGCGTTCCGCGCCGGGCTCTTCAACATCGGCGCCGCCGGCCAGCTCATCATCGGGGCGACGTGTGCCGGCTGGGTGGGGTTCACGTGGGACCTGCCCAAGGCCATCCACCTGCCCCTGGCGGTGATCGCCGGGTTCGTGGGCGGCGCCGTGTGGGGCGGCATCGCCGGCGTGCTGAAGGCCCGCACCGGCGCCCACGAGGTGATCACCACGATCATGCTCAACTACATCGCGTACTTCCTGCTCGACTACGCGCTACGCACCGACGCGTTCCAGCGCCCGGGCAGGGAGGACCCGATCTCCAAGGCGGTCGCCGAGTCGGCCCGCCTGCCCCAGGTGAGCTTCGGCGACATCGTGGTGCACGCCGGCTTGTTCCTGGCGCTGGGTGCCGCCGTCGTCGTGTGGTGGCTGCTCGATCGCTCGACGGTCGGGTTCCGCATGCGGGCCGTCGGGGCCAACCCCTTCGCGTCGCGCTATGCGGGCATGACGATCGGCGGCACGTACATCCTGGCGATGCTCATCGCCGGCGGCCTGGCCGGGCTGGCGGGCACGTCCAACATCCTGGGCCGGCCGGGCTTCAGCCTGACGTCCCGGTACTACTTCGTCGTCGGTTTCGACGCGATCGCCGTGGCCCTGCTGGGCCGCGCCAACCCGGCGGGCGTGCTCGGCGCCGCGTTCCTGTTCGGCGTGTTCCGGTCCGGCGCCACGGGCATGCAGGCGGCGACCTCGACGCCCGTCGACATCATCGTCGTCATCCAGGCGCTCATCATCCTGTTCGTCGCAGCACCGGCGCTGGTGCGGTCGATCTACCGCATC
>Ga0081455_10000844_pt1 | contig 39504 bp, 33 predicted proteins | sample TabmetS3T2R1_FD_70207 | JGI IMG/M metagenome (GOLD analysis project Ga0081455, IMG submission 70207) | Tabebuia heterophylla rhizosphere microbial communities from the University of Puerto Rico - S3T2R1 | ecosystem: Host-associated > Plants > Roots > Rhizosphere ... | reverse complement strand
GCTCGCGGTCGTCGTGGCGTCGCCATGCACGGTTCCCTTCATGGCCGCGGCGTTGGGTGTCGCGCTCACTCTGCCGGCGCCGGCGGCGCTTCTTCTGTTTGCCGTGCTGGGTGTGGGAATGGCGGCCCCCTATCTCCTCGTCACCTCGGTGCCGGCGATCCGCCGCCTGGTGCCCAAGCCCGGCCGCTGGATGAACGTGCTTCGCGAAGCGCTGGCCTTCCCCATGTTTGCCGCCGCTGCATGGCTCGTCTGGGTGTTGAGCCGCGAAGCAGGATCGAACGGCGTCGCGCTCATCGCGGTCGGGATCGTGCTTTTAGGCCTGGCGGCCTGGGCCTGGAGGCTTGCCGCACAGGCCTCGCGAAAATTCGTGCTGCGCGCCGTTGCTACGATCGCTTTGGGGCTGGCGCTCGCCACTCTCCTGCTCCAGCGCCCGACCGCAATCGAACATGCACGCACGGCCATGCGGGTCGAGCCCTATTCCGCCGAGCGGCTGGCAAGCCTGCGCGCGGCGAACACCCCCGTCTTCGTCAACGCCACGGCGGCCTGGTGCCTGGTCTGTCAGGCGAACGAGATTACTGTGCTGTCCAAGCCCAGTGTCACCGAAGCCTTTGATCGGCACAACGTCGCCGTGCTCGAGGCGGATTGGACGCGACGCGATCCGGAAATCACGGCGCTTTTGCAAGAGCACGGTCGCAGCGGCGTGCCGCTCTATCTCGTTTATCTGCCGGGCCGGGACGCCGTGGCGCTGCCGCAGCTTCTTTCGGAGCGTCTTGTCATTGACGCGCTCGCCCCCAAATAACGGGTCGGCAGACGTCATAAAAAATTGTCTTTACACTACTGAAAAAGTAGTCTTTAATGCCTTCGTCGATGTCCTCGGACCTCGACCTTGGCCGGACGGCCCGCGGAGATTTGAAGGTCAGCTTGCGCCGCGACACCAAACGCTAAAGCGCCACGGGCGTGAAGCCCGTGGTCCTCCGCAACGGACAGGAGCCACGCATGCGTTTCTTCACACGACCGATCGCCAAGCTCTCCCACATGTGTCGGCAAAGCTGTTGTGCGTAAGCGCAACCTTTTCTCCGTTCACCACTTTGTTCTCTGGGAGTCCCGCCCCGTTTTGGGACATAGGATCGGCCACACATGACCCTCGTCACCACCCTGCCTAAAGTCGTCTCCACTCGTCCTGAAGCCATCACCGTGGAAGCCTTCGGCGAGTCCGCCGGCTTGCTGATCGCCAACAGCCGCGGCTACCGCTTCTATTCCGCCGATCAGCGCTTTGCCTCTCTGGAAGGCCAGCATTTCAAGACCGTGCTGGCGGCTGAACGTGCCGCGCGCAACCTTCTCACGCTGCTCGATAAAATTGATGCCGTGCGGCCTCACTCGGCCGCGTAAGCTTGGGCTCGAGCCTAAGCGTCCTCGGCCACGACAGCGCGGGCGGCGGCCGAGGCCGTGCGCCCGCTGAGGGTGGTTCGTTCGAGCACGTCCGCCGTCGCGTCGCGCACGTCAATAAGGGCGCGGCGGATGGCGCAGGTGACCTCGTCGACACAATCCTCGCAGCGCCGGTAGGCCGTCCGGCTCGCGCAGGGCGCCAGCGCCAATGGCCCATCGATGGTGCGAATGATCTCGGCGAAGCTGATCTGCTCGGGCGGACGGGCCAGCACATAGCCGCCATGTCGCCCGCGAACGCTATGGACAAGGCCACGCTTCTTGAGATCGAGCAGAATGAGCTCCAAGAACTTCTTGGGCACGTTCTGAAGGTCGGCGATCTCACTGATCAGGGTCGGCTCATCGCGCGGCTTTTCGGCGAGATGGAGCATTGCCCGCAACGCGTAGCGCGCCTTCTGAGAGAGCATTCGAGGATCCCTATTTGAGCGCTCGTGTATGACCGCTCCAGGCCCTCACGTCAAGGAAAATGGGGGGCAAATAGTGAACGCGAACGGTTCTCATGCCCGATCTCCGGGGTCGCCTGCCTTTGATAGCGCAGGCGGAAAGGCCAGATGCCCATCGGCGCTGAGCACGGGCTTGGCGGGAGACGGCAGAGCCTTGCGGACGGCCACGGCCGATCCCCGACGCAGATGCGAAAGCTGAACGATCAGGCTCAGCGCCATGACCGCCGCGAGCACGAACAAGGCGACCCGGCCGGCGAAAGAAGCAACGGGAACGCCGGACAAACAGACAAAAAGGCCCACCGCGACCCCGACCGCCGCGACGATACCGAGAACCATCATGATGCCTGCACTCCAACACACTGGCCGCGACATTCACGGCCTCACTCCGTGCAAGCCTAGTGCCTCCCATCTGTATGGCGGCTGAGCCGTAGGTTTAACGGCGGTTCATCGCACCCCTCTTCTCATCCGAGCGAGCGTCACCATTTGTTGGGCCAGCAGACATATGGAGAGCTACCCGATGATAGAACTCAGACCCTTCAAGACGCTGGGAGCTGCCGATCACGGCTGGCTCAAGGCGCATCACCATTTCGCGTTCGCCGACTACTATGATCCGGAACGGGAAAGCTGGGGCGATCTGCGTGTTTGGAACGACGACGAGATTGCGTCCAACACCGGTTTCCCGCAGCATCCTCATGCCGACATGGAGATCATCACCTATGTCCGCGAAGGCGCGGTCAGTCACAAGGACAGCCTTGGCAATTCCGGTCGCACCGAAGCGGGTGATGTCCAAGTGATGAGTGCAGGCTCCGGCATCCGGCACTCCGAATACAATCTCGAGCCCGGACGCACGCGTCTTTTCCAGATCTGGATCCTGCCCAAGCGTCGCGGCGGCACACCCGCGTGGGGGACCAAGCCGTTCCCCAGGGACAGCCGCGACGGAAAGCTCGTGGTGCTGGCGAGCGGGTTCAGTGGCGATCCCGAGGCCTTGCCCATCCGCGCCGATGCACGCGTGCTCGGCGGCACGTTGGCTGCGGGCCAATCGCTGACCTACACGCCGATCACGGAGAAGCGTCACCTTTATCTCGTGGCCGGCACCGGTGCGATCGAAGTCAACGGTGTCAAAGCCAATGCCCGCGATGGCGTCGCGATCACCGGCGAAGCGAAAGTGACCATCACCGCGCGCGAAAACGCGGAGATCGTTCTCGTCGACGCGGCATAAGCCGCGAGCCTGGGCCCTTGGTTGTCAAGGGCCCCAGGATCGCACTACCCTTCCGCAAAAGCCAAAAGAGCGTCACACCCGGGAGGCCCAATGACACAGCCCCTGCGCATGATTGCATGGATCGAAGCCATGCTCGCTGCCATCGAGCGCAACGACACGGCGGAGATCAAATCGCTCATCCATCCCGACTTCGTGATGTACGAAGATGCCGGCATGCCTTACGGCGGCGTCTTTCATGGGCCGGATGGCTTTTTCAAGATGCAGCAAGCGGTCTATGGCAGTTGGAGGGACATGTCGCTCGAGCGCATGTTCGTGCTCGAAGAGCCCGGCGGCGATACCGTGTCCGTGACTTATCGCTTCCGTGCGCGACCGCAGAAATCGGACGATTTCGTCGAGACGTTTCTGCACGAAACCTGGACGATCCGAAACGGCTTGGCCATTGAGGCCTATGTCTGGTACTGGAACACGCCCTATCTCGCTAAGGCGCTAGGCCAATGAGCAGATATGCAGGCCCGTTGCGCCAGATCGGCATCGTCACGCGCGACGCGAATGCGGCGATGAAATACTGGGCCGAGGTCATGGGCGTCGGGCCCTTCTTTGTCCGGCCCGAGCTCGAGTTTGAGGAATACCGCTACTATGGCAGACCGTCGCGCGCGCCGATCATCAAATGCGCGCTCGGTCATTCGGCCGGCCTTCAAGTCGAAATCATTCAGCAACTGAACGACGCGCCGAGCGCGTACCTCGACTTTCTGAACAGCGGCCGCGAAGGCCTGCAACACATGTCCTCGTGGTTCGACGACGGTGCCGATTTCGATCGCACATACGATGATCTCAAGGCTCGCGGATTCGAGATCGCGCTCGAAGGCCGGATGACCGCGTTCGACTTGCGATACGCCTACTTCGTTCCGAAGACCCATTCAGGCCAGACGCCTCTGCTCGAAATCTCCGATTCTCTCAAGGTCAAAGAGGTGCGCGCCATGTTCGACGAGCTCGAGCGTCTGAACAAAGAATGGGATGGCTCGAACCCCATCCGCGAATTTGCGCTTTCGTGACACATGAGCACACCGCGCGCCATCCCCAATCATATTCCGCCTGAGCTGGTTGTCGATTTCGACTTCTACGGCGGTGCCGAGGTCATTTCCGATCCCTATAAGGGTCTCGCCAAATTTCACGACGGCCCGGACATCTTCTATACGCCGCACAACGAAGGGCACTGGGTCCTCACACGCGCGAAAGATGCGCGCGAAGTGCTGGCCGATCACACACGCTTTTCCGCCGACCTTCATTATAATCCGCGCTGGGACGAGAATGGGCCGCGGCTCATTCCGGCCCAGGTCGATCCACCCATTCATACGGCCTATCGCCGGATCTTGACCCGGCTGATGTCACCCACCGCGGTGGCGAAACTCGAAGACGAAATCCGATCCCTGTCGCGCGAGGTCATCGAGAAGGTTCGCGTACGGGGTGGATGCGAGTTTTTCAGCGAGGTCGCGCAACCGTTCCCGACGGTGATCTTCCTCCGCTGGGCCAAGCTACCGGAAAGTGATCGCGCGAAGCTCGCGGCCATGGCCGACAAGACAACCCATGACTCCGAGCCCGGCGGCCAGGCCGCGGGCCTGCAGCAGCTCGGTGACTATGTGCAGGCGGTTATCAACGATCGCCGCGCCCGTCCGGGCGACGATCTCATCTCGCAGCTGGTTGCGGCAGAGATCGACGGCAAGCCCGCGCCCGACAGAGAGCTTCTACAGCTGATTCTCAACGTCGTCCTCGGTGGTATCGACACCGTGGTGTCGGGCCTGTCGTTCATCATCGGATACCTTGCACGTAACCCTGATCAGTACCGCGGGTTGGTGGCCAATCCCGAACAGATCAAGCCGGCTCTGGAGGAGCTTATGCGCGTGCACGGCGTTGCCTGCATGGAACGCTGTGTCACGGATGATCTCGAATTCCGCGGCATTCATTTCAAGAAATTTGATCGCATCGTCGTCATCCCTGCTCTGTTCGGGATCGATCCGCACGAAATCGACGATCCGCTGAAGGTGGATTTCAACCGTCCGCGCAGTCCCCACATGCTGTTCGGCGCGGGTCCGCACCATTGCGTCGGCGCCCCTTTGGCGCGCCTCGAGCTGAAAGTTTTTCTGGAAGAATGGACGCGAGCAATCCCGGAATTCGCGCTCAGCCCCGGAACGCGAATCGACAGCGTCGGCGGTTTCGTGTTTCAACCGCGCCACGTCCATCTCGAATGGAATCCCGCGAAGACCCGGAGCGTGCGCTCCTAGGGCTTCGATCCGATCGGCTTCGGCTTCTTGACGAGAAGATCACGATAATAGGGATTGCGCATGCCGGATCTCGCATTCTGGTGCCAATAGGGATAGGGCAGCGGCTGCTCGGTCGCCTCGTCAATCCGGCGAATTTCCTCAGGCGTGAGGTTCCAGCCATCGGAGCGGAGATTGTCCTCGAGCTGCGCCTCGTTGCGCGCCCCGATGATGACGGAGCTGACACAAGGCTTCGCGCGAACGTAGTTGATCGCGATTTGCGAGATCGACGCATCACGCTCCTTGGCGATAGCGTCCAGCAAATCCACGATTTTGTAGAGCCGCTCGCGGTCGCGATCCTGGGGCACTTGCAAAAGAACGGCGCGCGCCTGCTCCGGCGCCGCCACGCCGCGGCGGTATTTTCCGGAGAGCAGGCCCGACGCCAACGGACCATAGACGAGCATGCCGACACCCTGATCGAGACCGAGCGGCACGAGATCCCATTCGGCGTCGCGATCGAGCGCCGAATAATAGATTTGCTGGCTGACATAGCGGTCGGTCTTGAGTTGATCCGCGACCGAAAGCGCTTTCATGAGCTGCCAGCCGCCAAGATTGGAGCAGCCGATGTAACGCACCTTGCCCGAGCGTACGAGGTCTTCGAAAGCGCGCAAAGTTTCGTCGAGCGGCGTCAACGCATCGAAGGAATGGGCCTGATAGAGATCGACGTAATCCGTGTTGAGACGCTTGAGGCTTGCCTCGCACGCCGAAATCAAATGCTTGCGCGAAAGCCCGAGCTGGTTCGGGCCCGGCCCCATCATGGCGAAGGCTTTCGTCGCAACGAGGACGTCCTGACGCTTCTTGCCCAGCGCTACACCGAGAATCTCCTCGGACCGCCCCATCGAATAGACATCCGCCGTATCGAAGAGATTGATACCGGCGTCGATGCAGCGCCCGACGAGACGCTCGGCTTCGACTTCGTTCGTATTGCCCATGGCGGCGGTGAGCCCGACGCCGCCAAAGGTCATCGTGCCGAAGGAAAGTGCGGACACCTGCAATCCGCTGCGACCGAGCAATCGGGTTTCCATCCACCACCTCCTCTTCGAGCGCGTGATCACTCTAAGTGCAATTTCTCAGGAACCTCAATAACACGCCGTGTCATTACCGGGCTTGACCCGGTAATCCAGAGCCGCAGCCTCCGAGCGTGCACCCTGGACCCCCGGGTCAAGCCCGGGGGTGACACGGTGGATAGGGCGAGTTTACGGGACGTGCGGGATTACTTTCTCTCCGAACAAGCGGATCGTCCGCGCGAGTGACTCGTAGCCGGCATCATCATTGAGAATGAGCAACATCGCATCACAACCGACTTTGGTGCGCCAGCCCGAAAGCTGCTCGATGCAGTCCCCCGGCGACCCACCGATGGCCCGATCGCGGCAATAGTCCTGGATTTCGACGTCTTCGCCGCGCTCCAGACGGTCGTAGATGCCCTCCGGGTCCGGCACGATATAGCCTGCGCGCCGATAGCCCAGATGGAATTCCTTCACGCTGTCATACCATTCGAGGGCGGCCTGTTCGCGCGTTTCGCTCACCCAGCCATTGCGCGTGACGACGACATAGGGCCGCGTGCCCGCGGCCGCGCATTGCTCGCGATAGCGGTTTGCGAGGGCGGCGACATCGTCGACCGCCATCATGTTGTCGGAGATCCAGCCGTCTCCCAATCGCGCGGCGCGCCGCAGCGCGGGATCGGATAGGCCCCCGACCCAGATCGGTGGATGCGGCTTCTGCACCGGCATCGGAATGACCGGCAATTCTGGAATCCGAAAATGCTTTCCTTCAAAGCCGTAAGTTCCCGTCCGCCAAGCCGAACGAATGGCCGTCAAAGCCTCGTCGGCCCGTGCGCCCCGGTCGCGCGGGCTGACGCCGAAGCCTTTGAACTCGTAATCCCGATATCCGATACCAACGCCCATGACCGCGCGCCCGTTGGACACGCGATCGAGCATCGCCACCTGCTCCGCGACCGCGACGGGATGATGGAGCGGAAGGACGAAGACGATAGTCGAGAGTCGGATTTTTTTTGTGCGGGCGGCGATCGCCGCGAGGAACACGAACGGCGCAGAGGTCTCGCACTCCTCCGTGAACGAATGATGCGTGAGCGAGACGAAGTCGAACCCCGCCTGCTCCGCCAATTCGCACAATGAGTGGACTTGGTGGTAGCGATCCGGTGCATTTGGATCGACGACCAGGGGAATGCGGATACCGAGCTTCATGGAGCACTCTTATCAGCGTGTGGCACCTGAAGAAAAGGCCCCCAATCGGGGGCCTTTTTGGTGTCTTGCAGTAATCGTCTCCTCCTAGAAGTCGATGCCCATGGCCTTGGCATAGACTTCATGGAAGTGGCGGACGCGCGCTTCCTGTGTGAGGGCAAAGACCGGCTTCGAGCTGTCCTCACGGGCGGTCCGCATGCCTTTATGGACCTCGTTCATGTTGTCCATGTCTTCGTCCATGATGTAGCCGACCTGCCCGGTCTCGGGGTGTGCACGGCCCTGCTCGTCGAAATCGAGATCGACGGGCTTGGCCGCCGGTGGCCGCGGCTGGTTGCGCGGCACAGGTTTGGTTAGGCGGATCTCCATCACGCATTCGTTCGGATTGTCGCCGAGCGGCGTGAAGTTGTACCACCACGCGAGCCCCTCACCCCACCAGGGGAAGAAGTTGGGGAAGCTGAACCACTGGGCCATGTCGATGAGGTAGGCGACCGAGCGGTCCGAGAAATCGACCCCGCTCTCCTCCTTGATCCGCTCCGCCGTCACCTCGGCCGCGAACTTGCGCGCGTCCGCCCGCGTGAGCCCGCGATCCGGCGGCGGTGAACGGTAGCCATACGCATTGCAGAAAAGACGCAGGCCGATCTGAGTCGGGACCTGCGACTTGATCCAGCCATCCGTCGTCACGGACGGCGTGACGAGCTTGCTCACATGCGAGACGCCGTCATCCCAGATGTCGATCGCCGTGTAGGTCGAGCCGAACATCGGCATGCCGCTCGGATGGGTGGTGAGCACGTGATAGCCTTCGAGGAAGGCCTCGAGGCCCGACTTCCAATTGATGCGGACCTTCTTGCGGATACGTACCGCCGTGTAGCGGTCCTCGACCGGATAGTCCTTGAGGTGATCGACCATCACGCCCAGAACTTTCTCGAGTGGCGGCGCATTGGGATCCGGATTGATGAAAACGTTACCGCCCCATGTCCCGGTCTGCACTTCGCGCAGGCTGAAGTTCTGCGGCGTCACGCCCGGGAACTCCTCCTGGCGCGGGACCCATTGCAGCTTGCCGTCGAGCCCGTAGGTCCAGGCGTGGAACGGACACTGGATGCTGTCGCCCGACTGCGGCACGTCGTTGCACAGCTTGCGGCCGCGATGGCGGCACGAGTTGTAGAAGGCCTTGAACTCTTCAGGACCGGACCGGACGATCAGGAACGAGAGCGTTCCAACGTCATAGGCGACCCGGTCGCCGACATTCGGAATGTCCTCGCCGCGGCAAGCCACCTGCCAATGCTTTTTCCAGATCCTCTCGTTCTCAAGCTCGACATATTTCGGATCGTAATTGACCTCGTAAGGAAGGATCCGGCCACGCGGCTTGTAGGTGCCCTTGTGGCGCATCGTGTAAGCCAGCTCGCCGCCGTCTTCCCGCAGGATGTCGTCATAGGTGGCCTTGTCGTCGAACTGCGTGCCGACGACCGCCTTCACATAGGTCTGATTGCCGTATTCGGTGAGTGTATCGTCCAGTTCGACATCGTCCATAAGGTGCCTCCATCCTAGCGCCGGCCGGGCGGGGGAAACGCGGTTTCGCGCGCGGCGGTCTGGCCTACCAATCTAGCAGATTTCCGCGCCGGCGAGGGCGTCCCGCCGAACCACGAATTGACGGTCCGCGAAATCCAACCCATTAACCCTTGCCGGTCTCAGTGACGACCGACCGGCTTCCCTCGCCCCGCCTCATCATATCGTAGCCCTCGTTGATCTTGTCGAGCGGGAGCTTGTGGGTGATCAGGCTTCCAGGTCAAACCTGCCCTGCATGAGCCGGTCGACGAGTTTCGGCAGGTCGGTGCGGCACTTAGCACCTCCGAGCGAGACAGGGCCTCTCAACTGCGGAGAGATCGGCAGAGGCCGGTTGCCTTGATCTCAACCAGAACCTCGCCCGGCCCCGGCGTGTCGAATTCGATCATATCGATATCGCGGCATGGGAGTTGGTGATCATGCTCGGGACCGCACGTCGTCTCGGCGTATCTGACTGATTGCGCACAACATTATCACCCAACATCCACGACATCGCCGGGAGCCTTGCGCGGGTGCGGTCAGCGAGCATAATGCCCCCGGAAACCGGAGCCCCTCGTCGGGCATCAGGGAACGCGGGAAGACATAAGACTATGCAGCTCAAGAACAAAATCGCCGTCGTGCTCGGCGCTTCGGCCGAGGCTGGGACGGGCTGGGCGATTGCCGCGCGCTTCGCCGCGGAAGGCGCCAAAGTCATGATAGCCGCGCGCCGGGGCGATTTGGTCGCAAAGCTCGCGGACCGTATCGGCGGAGCGTCGCGTGTTTGCGATGCCGCGAATGAAGAGCAGGTCAAGGCGCTGGCCCAAGCGACGCTCGACACCTATGGACGGATCGACATCGCGGTCAGCGCGGCAGGGATTCCGACGGGCGGCACCATTACCAATACGCCCAATGCAGACATGATCCGCTCCACCGAAGTGAACTATTACGGCAACGTCTATTTCGTGCGCCATATGGCCGCCGCGATGAAAGGCCCAGGCTCGATCGTTCTGTTCTCGTCGATGGCGGCGACCCACCCGCTCGAACATGTGTTCAGCTATGCCTGCGCCAAGGCGGCCACGGATTGCCTGGTACGCTACGCCGCGGTCGAATATGCGCCGAAGGGCATCAAGGTGAACTCGATCCTCCCGGGCGCGATCCGCTCCGAGATGGCCGCCCCCCTCTACAAAGTAGAAGGCATGGAAGCGAGCTGGGCGGGCGAAGTTCCACTGAAGCGCATCGGCGAGCCGTCCGATTTCGCCGAAGCCGCGCTTTGGCTTGCCGGACCATCCTTCGTCACGGGGCTCAATCTTCAAGTCAGCGGCGGCAATCAGCTCACCCGCTTCCCGTACTATCACGAGCGCCCCGAGCTCACCGGCGTCGATCCCACCGCGGGCGCCTGAGCGCTAAGGCAAGCTTGAAATTGTGAATTGCTATATGTTGCACAAATAATCACGTCTCTGGATCACGTCCGTGGCTGTTGACCGATCTGCAGGCGCTCATGCTTAGGGAGGCAAGACATGTCCATGCTGAAGAACAAGGTTTGTGTCATCACGGGCGGAGCCGGCAGCATTGGTCTTGCCAGCGCGAAGCTGTTTCTCGAGCAGGGTGCGAAGGTGCTGCTCGTCGATCTGAACGACGCGGCTTTGAAGTCGGCATCACAGGAGCTTGGATCTGACCGAGTGGACTGGACCGTCGGCGATGTCACCCAGGCGCAACAGGTGCAAGCGTATTGCAAAAAAGCTGTTGATCGGTTCGGCAAAATCGACGTGCTGTTTAGCAACGCAGGAAACCCAGGCGTCATCGTGCCTTTGGCAGACTATCCCGTGGAGGTCTTCGACTCGGTTTACGCCGTGCATGTCCGCGGGACGCTGCTTGCCTGCAAATACGGTCTGCCGCTCATGAACGACGGAGGCAGTGTCATCATCATGTCGAGCGTCGCGGCCTGGCGTTCCGATGCAGGTGCCTATGCCTACGTCACAGCCAAGCAGGCTCAGGTCGCGCTGATGCGTTGCGTTGCCTCGGAGGCTTCCAAGCGCCGCATACGGGTAAATTCCCTTCATCCCGGTCCGGTGGAAAACGAATTTCAGTTGGGGCTTGAGCGGGATATGGGCGCGCAGCTGAACATGGATGTGACTGCGCTCTTGAATCAGCAGATCCCCTTGGGACGTCATGCGAGCGCCGAGGAAATCGCTCGCTCTGTCCTCTACCTCGCATCCGATCAAAGCAGCTTCGTCACCGGAGCTTCCCTGCGCGTTGACGGGGGGCTGAGCCTCTAGATTGGTCCGCACTTTCGCGAGTGGGCGGGGTCAAGCCGTATCACTGAGCTATAAACTCGGGCTCAGATGCTCCGGCCCTTGCCTTCCCAGAACGGCTTCCTGAGCTCGCGATGGAGCGTCTTGCCGGCCGGGTTTTTGGGCAGCGCGTCGACGATCTCCATCGACTTCGGCACCTTGTAGCCCGCGAGCTTTTGGCGCACGAAGGCCATGAGATCTTCGAGCGAAAGCTCCGTACCCGGACGAAGCACGACGAAGGCGCGCGGCTCTTCACCCCAGCGCTCCGACGGAATGCCGACGATCGCAACGTCGGCAATGGCGGGATGACCCGACAAGGCATTCTCGACCTCAGCGGGATAGATGTTCTCGCCGCCCGAGATGATCATATTCTTCATCCGGTCGTGTAGATAGACATAGCCCTCTTCATCCATATAGCCGGCGTCGCCTGTGCGCAGCCAGCCGTCATGCAATGTTTCCTTGTTGGCCTCGGGCTTGCGCCAATAGCCTTTGGTCACGGTCCCCGACTTGATCTCGATCTCACCCACCGTTCGGGAGGGGACCACCGCACCGTCGGGATCCACGATCCTTACCTCGGAACCGGCTGCAGCACGCCCAACGGATCTGAGCTTGCCCCGCGCGGGATCGTGATCCTCCGGCCTCAAGACCGTGCCGTTGCCGGTCGATTCCGTCATGCCATAAGCCTGGGAAAACTGAACGCCGCTACCGAACAGCTGGCGCGCCGCGGCGAGCAGATCCTCGGTCATCGGCGAAGCGCCGTAAAGGATGTGCCGGATGGAGGTCATGTCGCGCGTCTCGATGCCCGGGGTCTGCACGATCATGCGCAACACCGTCGGCACGAGCAACGCGTAACCCGCCCGCTCCGTCTCGATGGTCTCCAGAATGAGCGCGGGATCCGCGCGGTCGAGCAGGCAGATCGTGGCGCCCTGACCGAGCGCGTAAAACGACATGATGGTGCCGGCCACATGGAACAGCGGATTGCAGACGAGCAGCCGCCCGCCGGGACCATATTGTGCATGGTTCTCGGCGAGCGCAGAGGCGATTCCAGCCAGAACATTTCCGTGGGTGAGCACCACACCCTTCGGCACGCCGGTGGTGCCGCTCGAATAGATCTGCAGCGCCTCGTCGTCCGCAGTGGCGTTGAGCATCGGATCGACCGCGGGAGACGCTTCGCGCCAGTGCTCATAGGTGGGCCGTTCGCCGCCGTCGTCGCCCAATACGACAATCGTGTGCAGATGGGGCAAGGACTCGAGAGCAGGCTCGATCAACGGCAGGAATTGCGCGTGGACAAACAGGATTTCGAGAACCGCGTCGGCCATCACGATCTTGAGCTCGTTCGGCGCCAGACGGTAATTGAGCGGCACGAGCACGCTGCCCGCTTTGAGCACGCCGAACAGAACCTCGAAATAAGCCGGGCAATTCAGGCTGAGGAAGCCGATGCGCGTGCGGGGCGCCGCGCCTTCTTCCATCAACGCATTGGCGATCTGGCTCGACCGCCGATCGAGCTCGCCATAGGTCGTGGTCTCACCCTGGAAAATGAGCGCGGCCTCGTTGCCGCGCTCACGCGCAAATCTCCGAACGATGTCGGTGGCGGTCGGGGGCGCTTCCCAGGCGGTCATCGCTTCGCCAACGCCGGCGTCATTCCGCGGCTTGCGCCACGACCTGAGCGTTCTCGAACTCCTTGATCAGCACCTTCTGCCGCGTGAGCGCCGCTTCGGTATTCCGATCCTTCACCGGGCCATAGCCTTTCATCTCGGCGGGCAGTTCGGCGATCTTCACCGCGGTCGCGTAGTTCGCCTCGTTGAGCTTGGGCAGGATCGCGAGGATCCAGCTCTTGTACTCGACGATGAGCCTGCGCTCGAGACGACGGTCCTTCGACAAGCCCAACAGATCGAACGGCGTGCCGCGCAGTCCCTTGAACTTGGCGAGAAGCCCGAACAAGGGGTACATCCACGGGCCGATCTCGAACTTGCGCGGCTCGCCGTTCTCGCTCTTGAACATTCTGAGGCCCGGCGGCGCCAGATTGAAGTGGAGCTTGTAGTCGCCCTGGAACTCGGCTTCGAGGCGTTTCTTGAACTCGGGCGCGGTGTAGAGACGTGCAACTTCGTACTCGTCCTTGTAGCGCATCAGCTTGAACAGATTGCGCGCGACCGCGTGAGTGAACCCACCACGCGAATCGGAACGCTGCACATTGCGGACGAAGGCTTCGTATTCGTCGGCATAGCGGGCGCTTTGATAGGAGGTGAGCAGCGTCTTGCAGCGGGCGATCACCGCATCGAGCGGTAGTGCCGTGAGCGGCGTGACCGTCTCGGTCTTTCCGAGCAGCGTCTCGACGCGTGCGGGATCCTGCGCGGTCAGCCGGCCCAAATTGAACGCCATCAGGTTCTTCTTGCCGCCGCCGCCACCGCCCATCGCCTTCTCGAGAGACTGGCGCTCGAGCGGAATGACGCCGCGTTGATAGGCGAAGCCCAGCATGAAGATGTTGAGCAGCGCGCCGGAGCCCAGCTTGGAGCGCGCGCCGTCGGCCGGCGACACGTAGTCGATATGGCTCGACGACAGCACGCGCTCGATCGGAGCGCCGAAGCGCTTCAAGCTCATATCGTCGTCCGGATGGCGCTGGAACGTCGCAGTCGGGATGACGTTGCCGTTGATCACTGCGTGGGTCCGATCGGCGGCCAGAAGCTGCACGATCTCGTTGGACGAGGACGCGATGGCATCGCAGCCGATCAGAACATCGAGCTGCTCGCGCGGGATGCGCGGGCGGAACGACTCCGTGTTGTCGCCGCCGAGGAAACGGACATGGCTGAACACCGCGCCGTTCTTCTGTGCGACACCCGTGACGTCGAAGGTAAGTACGTTGCGGCCTTCATGAGTGGCGGCACGTGCGAGGGTGTTGCCGAGCGTGATGACGCCCGTGCCGCCGATGCCCGCGATGATGATGTTGTAGGCGTCGCCGACCTTCGCCGAGCGCGTGGGCTCGACCAGCGCGTCAGCGAGCTTCTTCAGAAGATCGTCCTCGACGGAGTTCTTGCGCAAGCCGCCGCCCTTGACCGTGACGAAGGACGGGCAGAAGCCTTTGACGCAGGTGTAATCCTTGTTGCAGCTCTCCTGATCGATCATGCGCTTGGTGCCGAGCTCGGTCTCGACCGGCAGCACGCTCACGCAGCTCGATTTCTGATTGCAGTCGCCGCAGCCTTCGCAGACGTCGCTGTTGATGAAGGTGCGGATCGGCAAATCGGGCCACAGGCCCTGCTTGCGCAGGCGACGGCGCTCGGCCGCGCAGCCCTGGTCGTAGACGATGACGGTCACGCCTTTGATCTCGCGCATCTCGCGCTGAACCGCGTCGAGCTGATCGCGATAGTAGAGGCCAATGCCTGCCGGCATGTCCGGATAGCGCGACAGATCCTCGGTGACGAGCGCCACCTTCTTCGCACCCTCGGCCAGAGATTGCTTCGCGATCGCGAGCGCGTCGGGCGTCCCTTCGACAGGCTGCCCACCGGTCATCGCGACCGCGGCGTTGCACAGGATCTTATAGGTGATGTTCGAGTTCGCAGCGATCGCCGCGCGCAGGGCCAAGAGTCCCGAATGCGCATAGGTGCCATCGCCGATATTCTGGAAGATGTGCTCCGGCCCGCCGAACGGCTCGATCCCGATCCAGTTTGCGCCCTCCGCGCCCATATGCGTCGAGGACATGGTGTGCAGCTCGGGAATCCACATCGCCATGCCGTGGCAACCGATGCCGCCGAACGCGATGCTGCCGTCCGGCATGCGGGTTGAGCGGTTATGCGGGCAGCCCGAGCAGAACATCGGCGCGCGGGCGACGGGCGCCACCGCCCGCCCCTTCACCTCGGCCGTATGCCCCTCGAGATCGGCGAGCCGCGCCTTGATCTCGTCGGTCGCAAGTCCGAGCGCCACGAGGCGCTTGCCGATGGCTTGCGCCACGATCGGTGGCGAAAGCTCGCCGTAATCCGGCAGCAGAGGCGCACCCTCGGAAGTTGCTTTGCCCGACAGAGCCGGACGCGACGCGCCCTGCATGTTCAACAGGATCTGCGCAAGCTGCCACTCGACGAGCGGACGCTTTTCCTCGATGACGAACACCTCGCGATGGGCGCGGCTGAATTCGGCAATGCCAGTAGGCTCGATAGGCCAGGTCATCAGCGGCTTGAACACACGGATGCCCATGGCGGACGCTGCGCGCTGATCGATGCCGAGCAGCCGCATCGCCTCCATCGTGTCGACATAGGCCTTGCCGGGCGCGATGATGCCGAGGCTGCGCGTCGGCGCATCCCACATGACCTTATCCAGGCGATTGGCCTTCGCGAACAGTTTGACCGCAGGCAGGCGATAGACCTGGAGCGTTTCTTCCTGAACGAGCGGCATGAAGCCGAGCTTGATGTGATAGCCGCCGGGAGGCGCGGCAACGTCCGTGGGCAGAATGATTTCGGGCGGGATCTTGCCGAGCGTGAGCGTGGACGAGCTTTCGACCGCCTCGGTCACGCATTTGAAGCCGACCCAGACGCTCGCGAAACGAGACATCGCGATCGCGACGGGGATGTATTCGACGTACTCGGCGATGGACGACGGGTTGAAGACCGGGATCCCGTTTGCAACCAGCGCGTGCTCGGATTGATGCGCTGTGCTCGACGACTTGGCGCCGTGATCATCGCCCATGAGCACGACCACACCGCCCTTGGGTGACGTTCCCGCCAGATTGCCGTGCTTCAGCGCATCGCCGGAACGATCGACACCGGGGCCCTTGCCGTACCAGAAGGCAAACACGCCATCAAAGCGGGGATTGGGAAGCAGCGGCACCTGCTGAGTGCCCCAGCACGCGGTCGCGGCCAGATCCTCGTTGAGGCCCGGCTGAAACTTGATCGAATATTCCTTGAGCAACGCCTCGGAATTCCACAACTCGAGATCCAACGTGCCGAGCGGCGAGCCGCGATAGCCCGAGACGAAGCCGGCCGTCTTGAAGCCCTGCCGCCTGTCGGCACGGCCCTGTTCGATGATCCCTCGAACGATGGCCTGGAGACCCGTCAGGAACTCCGTCTGATCCAGCCGCGTGTTTTCCGCTAAGGCATCCATGTCCGAACCCGTTCGTGTCCTCAACCGCTCTCAACCAAGCGGGAATTTGACCGTTTTTTCAAAGACATACATCGATAGAGGCGAGAGCGCCCACTGGCTCATATAGACCGGCTAGCCCCCTCTGCCAAGGAACAATAGCCCTTCGCCGCCCATGAATACACAGGATGTGGTGAACCCCGAAGGGAATTTCCACGGAAAGCCGGAGAGATCCGTGCCCGGAACGCTACCGCTTCAGGGCCGCCTTGACCGCTGCAGAAACCTCTTCCCCGAAGAAGTTCTGGTTTTCGTAAGCGAGGCCCAGCTCCACCACACTGCCGGCGTAGTTCGCAGACAGAGCCGCAAAGGCGCGCTTCGTGCCCCGAATTCCATAGTGAGGCAACGCCAATATCTTCTTGGCGAGCGCCTCGGCCGCGGGCTCGACCTGCTCGGGCGTGTCGACGAGATCGGTCACGAGGCCCATGGCGTAAGCTTCCGCCCCCGTGATGCGGTCGCCGGTCAGGAGATAGCGCTTGGCGCGCGTCATGCCGATGGCGCGCGACCAGCTGACGATGCCGCCGTCACCCGCGACCAAGCCGAGCACGACGTGGGGATCGGAGAGCTTCACGTCGCGGCTGGCGACAATGATGTCGCAGCTCAGCGCGACGGTTGCGCCCAAACCGACGGCCGCGCCGTGCACAGCCGCGATGGTGGGGACCGGCAGGTTGTTCAGCGTCTCATACAGAAGCTTCGCTTCCTCGGTCATGCGATCGCGCAGGCGCTGATCCTCTTTCATCTTCAACATCATTTCCATGTCGCCGCCGGCGGAAAAGGCCTTGCCTTCGCCGGAGATGATCAGCGCGCGGATGTCCTGGTTCGGCAGCAGCTCGAGCAGCGCCCGCGTGAAGTCGTTGTGCAACGGATTGTCGAAGCGATTGAGAAGATCGGGCCGCGTGAAGCGAATGCGCGCCAGGCCGTTCTCGATGGTGAGCTTGAGGGTTGCGTAGGTCATGTCCCGTTCTCTCTCTTTGCTAAGCCGCCATGTTCAGGATGCGCAGGATGTCGTCGTCGCCTGTAATCGGCCTGGGATTGCTGGAAAGCCATTTCTCCTCATGCGTCCCACGCACGATGTCCGCGAATTGATGGGCGCCGACGCCGACATCGGCAAGCCTGGTCGGCAAGCCGAGCGCGCCGATATACCGGCGCAACGCGTCAGGCACCTCGGCACCGCGCGCACATCCGAATGTTGGTGCAAGCTCGTCCAGCCGGTCCGTCACCGCCTCGTAGTTGAAGGCAAGCGCAGAGGGAAGAATGACGCAGGACGTCATGCCATGGGGCACGTCGTAGAGGCTGCCCAGCACGTGGCCGATGGCGTGGCTGATGCCCATGGGTACACCTGACATCAGGCCCATGGACGCGAAGAACCCGCCGAACTGGCTGTCCCGCCGCGCCACCACGTCCTCGCGCGCCTCCTTGGTGCGCCTCAGGCTGGTCATCAGATCGCGCAAGCCCTGCTGCACCATCACATCGCTGACGCGGTGATGTTTCGGCGAGCAAAAGGCCTCGACTGCGTGATCGATCGAGCGCACACCGGACGACAGCCATACGGAATCGGGCGTCAGCAAGGTGAGCGCGGAGTCGAGCACGATCGCGCTCGGCAACATCCCGCGATCGGAGAATGCGTCCTTGAGACCGGTCTCGACGTTGCGCGCCCCCGCGAACGAAGTGAACTCGGCGCCCGACAGCGTGGTCGGGATGGCGATATGCGGCGGCAACTGAACACGGGTCCGTGTTTTCCAATTCAAGCGCCATGCCGCGAGCGAAGCGAGATCGCGCAGATCATAGGCAAGACAGGCCTGCACGATTTTCGTCGCATCGATCACCGACCCGCCGCCCAGGCTCACCAGAAGATCAGCGCCACTTCCGCGGGCGGCGGCCGCGGCTTCGAGCACGGAAGGCTGCGGCGTGTGCGGCGGTATCTCCGCAAAAACGCCGCCGAAGCGCTCGCCCAGCAAAGTCTTCAGCGCATCGAGAACACTGCCCTCGCGGGCGAGCGACGGGCTCATGAGCACGAACGCGCGCCGCGCCTTTCGTCGATCCAACGCCGCCTGCACGGCTTCCGCCGCGGGCTCGTCCACGACGAGACGTTCAGGCCAGGACGGCAGAGAAATCGATGTCATGGAGCGCCTTTCGCGCCGACGGCCTTACTGGGCGGCCGCCGGATCGCCTTTGCACATCCGTTTGACCGTGTAGCTCAACACGAGCTCATCTTTCTGATTGAAGATCTTCACCTCCGACGACGCGATGGCGCGATTGCCCTTCGAGGTGGGTCTGACTTCCGTCATTTCGACGCTTGCCCAAATCGTGTCGCCAACGCGCGTCGGCGCATGCGCCTTCATGCTGACTTCGAGGAGCGCGAGGCCAACGCCCTGTAGCAGCGTCTGCATGAGCATGCCCTCGATCAGCGAATAGGTAAGCGCGGCAGGCACGGCCCGACCGCTCATCGCACCGTCATAGGTCGTGTCGATAAAGATCACTTCGAGCATGCCCGTGACGCCGATGAATCCGATCAGGTCCGCTTCCGTCACGGTACGGCGGAATGTGTGGAAGACCTGGCCGACCTTCAGCTCCTGCCAATAGCGTCCTTGCCCCAGGAGGCGGGTGCCAGACGGCCCCGTGTGCGGTGTTTCGGCCATGGCGGCGTCCTCGATCCTTGTTGGATAATAGTCCGGAAAGCGGCACCCTATCCGGAAACCCACCGCGGCTTCAACCGGCCCCCGCGATTGCCTGTTACCGCCAAGCGCATTGGCTTACTGTGCAACGGTCGGGATGCGGCTCGACAAGCTTCAAAGCCGGCCTTTAGGTGTTGGGCCCTCGTGGCTGGGGCGGTTGAGGGGTAACCTTCGGAGGACGATGTGACTCTTTCCCGTGTGTTCGAGCCCATCAAGATCGGCTCCGTCACCGTCAAGAACAGGATCTTTCGCAGTGCGCACGGCACCTGGTTCGGCGACGGATCGGCGACCGACCGGCTGATCGACTATCACTTGGCGCGCGCCGAGGACGGCGTGGGCCTCAGCTTTCTCGAAGTCTTCGCGGTTCACCCATCCGTAAAATCGCGGCTGCAGCTCTGGCATCCCCACCTCGAGGAAAGCTACACGAAGCTGATCAGCAAGATTCGCCCCCATGGCATGACGCTGTTTCAGCAGCTCTGGCATGGTGGCCACAACCACATTCCCGTCATCGTGGACGGCAATCCTCTGGCCTGCGCTGCGCCCTGGGGCCCGTCCGATGTGCCAGGCGTGACGCTCGGCATTCCGTCCATTCCGATGACCAAATGGATGATCGACGAGGTCATCGAAGGCTACGCCAAGTCGGCGGCGTTTTGTGAGCGCATCGGCATTCAAGGCGTCGAAGTCCACGCCTCGCATGGCTATCTGCCGCAGCAATTCCTCTCGCCCAACGCAAACAAGCGCGAAGACGAATATGGCGGCCCGTTTGAGAACCGGATCCGCTTCCTGCTTGAGGTCCTGCAGGCGATCAAAGCGCGTGTCAGCAGCACCTATCCGGTCGGCGTCCGACTTTCGCCGGATCTGATCGAGAACGGGGTCGGTGTCACCGAGAACCAGAAGGTGATCGATACGCTGCAGCGTGAGAATCTGATCGACTTCACCAACTTCACGATGGGAAGCTACCACTCCTTCCCGAAGATCATCGGCGGCATGCACGAGCCTATGGGTTACGAGCTCCCGACCAGCATTCCGATGGCGCAGTCGTCCAAAGTCACGCGCATGGTGATCGGCCGCTTCCGCACGCTCGAGGAAGCCGAGCAGGTCCTGAAGGATGGTCCCATCGACATGGTCGGCATGACGCGCGCCACGATCGCCGATCCGCGTCTCATCAGGAAGACGCTTGCGGGCCAGGCCGACCGCGTGCGCTCCTGCATCGGCTGCAATCAGGGCTGCCTGGCCAATCTTCCGCTGCAAGGCAGCATGGCCTGCGCGATCAATGTCGCGGCCGGCCTCGAAGGCGAGCTGTCCGAGGATCTCATCACCAAGGCACCGAAGCAAAAACGCGTCATCGTCGTCGGCGGCGGACCAGCGGGTCTCGAAGCCGCGCGCATCGCCGCAACGCGCGGCCACAAGGTGACGCTCCTCGAAGCCTCGACCGCGCTCGGCGGCATGATCAACATCGCCGCCAAATGCCCGACGCGCCATGGCATCCGTGACGTCACCGTCTGGCAGGAAGCCGAGATCTACCATCTCGGCGTCGACGTGCGGCTCAGCACCTTCGCCGAACCCCAAGACATTCTTGCGGAAAAGCCGGACGCGGTGATTATCGCGACGGGCTCGACTCCGCGCATGGACGGCATCGTGCAGTCGCATCCCGGTAGCCCGGTCATCAACTTCGATGCGGCGAAGCCTCTCTCGAGCATCGACCTTCTGATGGGTCATGGCGACTATGCCGGAAAGTCTGCCCTCGTTATCGACGATGCCGGGCATTGGGAGGGGATCGGCGCCGCGGAGCATCTGATCAATCAGGGCGCCGAGGTGCATTTCGTCACCCGGCACGTGATGTTCGGTCACAATGTGATCTTCACTTCGAATGTGGATCCAGCGCTCGAGCGAATGAACCGGAATGGAAAGTTCCATCTCTATATCCAGCACCGCGTTGTGCGCATCGACAAAGGCACGGCGCGCATCGAACCGACATACGGCGGTACGTTCCACAGCGTGCGCGCAGACGTGACGGTGTTCGTTTCGGTCAACCACGCAAACCGGGATCTTTACGAGCCGCTCCGCGGACGCGTGACCGAGCTGCATGTCGTCGGAGACGCGGGCGCCCCGCGTTATCTCGAAACCGCCATTCGTGAAGGCCACATGGCCGCGCGCGGGCTCTGAAGAGACTCAAGGACAAAAATATGGCGAGCCTCACGCGCGTCTTCGAGCCCATCAAGATGGGTCCCGTCACACTCAAGAACCGCATCTTCCGCAGCTCGCACGACACGCACCTGGCGGACGGCGCCGTCAACGACGACCTCGTGAACTATCACCTGGCGCGCGCGGAAGATGGTGTTGGCCTCACGATTCTCGAAGTCTTCAGCGTTCACAAATCTGTTCATAGCGCTCTGAATGCCTATGATCCGAGGATCGAGAAAAGCTACGAGAAGCTGCTCAACGCCGTTCGGCCGCATGGCATGGCGATTTTCCAGCAACTCTGGCATGGCGGCTACAATCACATCACATCGCAGATGGACGGACATCCCATGCTGTCTCCGCCGCCATGGGGATCGTCTGATCTTCCGGGCTTGCTGATGGGCGTGCCCTCCATCCCGATGTCCAAGGCGATGATTGACGAGATCGTCGAGTCCTTCGCGAAAAGCGCTGCCATGTGCGAGCGCGCCGGGCTGCAAGGCGTCGAGATTCACGCCGCTCACGGATATCTGTTTCACCAGTTCCTGTCCAAGCCGCTCAACCGGCGCGAGGACGACTACGGCGGCAGCTTCGACAATCGCATCCGTTTTCTCATGGAAGTTCTGCGCGCCGTAAAAGCGGAAGTGAGCCCGAATTTCGCGGTCGGTGTGCGCCTGTCCCCCGACCTGATCCCGAACGGCGTGGATGTCGAAGAGAACCAGAAGGTGGTCGAGCGCATCGAGGGGGAAAAGCTCGTCGACTTCGTCAATCTTTCGATGGGCAGCTATCACGCCTTTCCGAAGCTCATCGGCGGCATGGAAGAGCCGATGGGGTATATGATGCCGACCTCGACACCGATCGCCCAGCGCTCCCATGTCGTGCGCATGGCCATCGGCCGCTTCCGCACCCTTGAGGAAGCCGAGCAGACATTGCGGCAAAGCCCGGTCGACATGATCGGCATGACCCGCGCGACCATTGCCGATCCGCGTCTCATCACCAAGACGCGCGCGGGCCATGCCGATCAGGTTCGCCCCTGCATCGCGTGCAATCAGGGCTGCGTAGGCAACCTGCCGGTGAAGTTCCGGATCGGCTGCGCCGTCAATGTCGCCGTGGGCTATGAGGGGCATCTCTCAGAAGACCTGATCCGCCCGGCGCAGAAGCAGAAGCGCGTCGTGGTGGTGGGCGCCGGTCCCGCAGGCCTCGAAGCGGCGCGCATCGCGGCCACACGCGGCCACAAGGTGACGCTGCTCGAAGCGCAGGACGAACTCGGCGGCATGATGAACTTCGCCGCGAAGTGCCCCGTGCGGCATGGCATCCGCGACATCGTCGTGTGGCAGGAGGCGGAAGTCTTCCGACTGGGCGTCGAAGTGCGGCTCAACACCTATGTCGAGGCCGAGGATGTGCTCGCCGAAAATCCCGATGCCGTGATCGTCGCGACCGGCTCGAGCCCGCGCATGGACGGCATCATCCCCTGCTTCCCGACCGCGCCCATCGAGGGCTTCGATAATTTCAACGTGGTCTCCAGCGTCGATCTGCTCGCGGACACGCGCACGTCCTATGAGGGCAAGCATGCCGTCGTCATCGACGACGCCGGCCATTGGGAGGCCATCGGCGCCGCCGAGCACCTCATCGAGAAAGGCGCCGAGGTCACGTTCGTGAGCCGCCAATACATGTTCGCTCATCTCGTCGTGCCGACCGGACAGACCGACGTAGCGCTGGGACGCATGAACCGGAACGGCAAGTTCCACCTCAAGATGCAGAGCCATGTCCAGAAATTCGCGCCGGGGATCGCCCGCATCGGGCCCGTGTACGGCGGGTCGTTCACCGACACCCCCTGCGACGTCGCCGTGTTCATCACCGCGAACCGTCCAAACCGCGGGCTGTACAACGATCTCCTCGGGCGTGTGCCGGAGCTTCGTATCGTGGGCGACGCCGACGCCCCGCGCTATCTCGAAACCGCCATCCGTGAGGGACACATGGCGGCACGGGGGCTCTGATCGGCCAACATTTGCGAGGGCTCAAACAGCGGTTGTCGAGAGCCGAAGCCCCAGGGCCTTGATGACCTTGAGCACGGTAGCGAAGCCTGGATTTCCTTCTTCGCTCAGAGCCCGATAGAGGGCCTCCCGCGTGAGGCCAGTCTCCCGCGCAATTTGTGTCATCCCCTTGGCGCGAGCGATGTCGCCGAGCGCTGCAACGATGAGAGATGGATCGCCGTCCTCCATCGCACCATCAAGATAGGCTGCAATCGCTTCGGGATCGTCGAGATACTCGGCGGGGTCCCATGTCTTGGTCTTGAGCGCCATTTGTTCAGAGGTCCTTTGCCAATCGCTTTGCTTTGTCGATATCCTGTGATTGGGTGCGCTTATCGCCACCACAGAGCAAGACAACAATCTCCAAGCCCTTGCGCATGAAATAAACGCGGTATCCAGGTCCGTAATCGATCCGCAGCTCGGAAATACCATCTCCGATCAACTTCACGTCCCCAAAATTCCCGAGGGACAATCGGCGGATGCGAATGTTGATCCGGCCTACCGCCGCCCTGTCCTTCAGGGATCTGACTCAGTTCGAAAATTCCTCTGTTTCACGAACTTCAATCATGATAATGTAATCTATAAGTTACATATTTGCAAGATCAAAAAACTAGCTGTCGCTTGTCGTGACGTTGACACGGAACGGCGCCAAGACAAACCTGTCGCCGACCGTCCAAACGATCAGCTTGGAGAACACGATGCGGCCCGAGCCTTTCCGGATTGCCATTCCCGACGCAGACGTTCATCGGCTCCGCACGCGCTTGGGCGAGACGACCTGGCCCGGCGATTTCAACAACGAGACCGGCCGCTACGGGGTGAGCGAGACCTGGCTTCGCAAGGCCATCAGCTATTGGCGCGACGAGTACGACTGGCGCAAAGCCGAAGCCGCGATGAATCGCTTTCCCCACTTTCGCGTCGTTATCGACGACGTTCCCGTTCATTACATCCATGTGAAGAGCAAGCGCGCGAACGCGGTGCCCTTGATCCTGTCCCATGGCTGGCCCTGGACCTTCTGGGACTGGAAGGATGTGATCGCGCCCCTGGCTGATCCCGAGAACGATGCCCTCCCCGCTTTCGACGTCGTGGTTCCCTCCCTGCCGGGCTTCGGCTTCTCGACGCCGCTGCGCACGCCCGGAGTCGATGTGCGCGAGGTTGCGCGGCGGTGGCACATCCTGATGCGCGACGTTCTGGGCTACCCGCGCTTTGCCGCGGCCGGCGGCGATTGGGGCTCGCTCATCACCGCACAGATAGGCCACGAATTCCCCGCGGATCTGATCGGCGTGAACATGACATTGCCGATGATCCCCGGGCTCGACCTGACGAGATTTGCCGGCGCTACCTTCGCGCCCGAGGAGCAATGGATGTCGGATCGGATGGCGGAGGCACACCCGACCATCACGAGCCATATCGCCGTGCAGGGCACGGACCCTCAGACGCTCGCCTATGGGTTGGCGGATTCTCCTGCCGGTCTGGCCGCATGGCTTTGGGAACGGCGTCTCGCTTGGAGCGATCCGCGTCTGGACAGCCCGGCCCGAGGGCTCGATGGGCTCTGCACGCTGGCGTCGATCTACTGGTTCACCAACAGCATCGCGTCCTCGATGCGCATCTATTTCGAGTTCTTCAAGGGGCCTTGGCTCGCCCCGCGCCAAGGCACAAAAACCATCGATACCCCGACGGGTTTCACGATTGGTCCGAAAGAGCTTTTGATGATGCCGCGGAAAATGGCCGAGGAGCTGACCAACCTGAAGCGCTGGACTATCCTGCCGCGGGGCGGCCACTTCGTGCCCGCGGAGGTGCCGGACCTCGTCGTGGAGGAGTACCGGGCCTTTTTCGGCGGCCTTTCCTAGCCAGAACGACCAGGCCCTAGGACCAGGCCCTAGGAATTGTCGCGGGACTGGGCTATCTGAGGCCCCCATGCCGACAGCCGCCACCCCTCGCAAAGCCCGAATGCCCGGCCCCACGTCCACGCGCCGGGCGCGCAAGCGCGCGCCCACTGTCGGTCTCGTGAGCCTGGGCTGCCCCAAGGCACTGGTCGATTCCGAGCGGATCCTGGCCCGGCTCGCTGCGGAGGGCTACGCCTTCTCGCCCAGCTATGACGGTGCCGACGTCGTCATCGTCAATACCTGCGGGTTTCTCGACACCGCAAAGCGGGAATCCCTCGACGCGATCGGCGAGGCAATCGCAGAGAACGGCCGTGTCATCGTGACCGGCTGCATGGGCAAGGATGCGGGCGCCATCCGCACCGCCCATCCCAAGGTGCTCGCCGTCACCGGGCCGCAACAATACGAGGCCGTGGTCGAGGCGGTTCACGAGGCGGTGCCGCCGCTGCACGACCCCTTTGTCGATCTCGTGCCACCCGAAGGCGTCAAGCTCACGCCGCGCCACTACGCCTATTTGAAGATCTCCGAAGGTTGCAACAACAGCTGCACCTTCTGCATCATTCCTTCGCTGCGCGGCCCGCTCAAAAGCCGCAGCCCTAAGGACGTGATGCGTGAGGCCGAGCGGCTCGTCGCGGCGGGCGTCAAGGAGCTGCTCGTGATCTCGCAAGATACGAGCGCCTATGGCCTCGACCTGAAGCACGCGTCTGACGACTGGAAGGACGCGCCGCTGCGCGCGCATTTCACCGATCTCGCCGGAGCGCTTGGCACGCTCGGCGTCTGGGTGCGACTCCATTATGTCTATCCTTATCCGCATGTGGATCAGGTTCTGCCGTTGATGGCCGGGGGCAAGATTCTGCCCTATCTCGACATCCCGTTTCAGCATGCGAGCCCACGCGTGCTCAAGGCGATGCGCCGGCCCGCGAACCAGGACAAGGTCCTCACGCGGCTTCAGCGCTGGCGGAAGGTCTGCCCGGATCTCGCGGTGCGCTCGACCTTCATCGTGGGCTTTCCCGGTGAGACCGACGAAGATTTCGAGCAGCTCCTGAGCTGGCTCGGCGATGCGCAGCTCGATCGCGCCGGCTGCTTCAAATATGAACCGGTCGAGGGCGCGGAAGCGAACGCGCTGCAAGGCCACGTGCCTGACGACGTGAAGCAGGAGCGTTGGGAGCGCTTCATGCAGACGCAAACCGAGATCAGCGAGGGCAAGCTCGCAGCGCGGGTCGGCCGCACGCTTGACGTACTGATTGATCGCATCGACCCGGAAGGCGCGATCGGCCGCTCCTACGCCGACGCGCCGGAGATCGACGGCAACGTCTTTCTCGACGAGGACGACCTCGATGGCCTCAAGGTCGGCGACCTCGTGAAGGTCGAGATTGACGAATCCAGCGAGCACGACCTCTGGGGCCGGCGGGTCTGACGGTCCTCCCTCTCCCCGTCGGGGAGAGGGTTGGGGTGAAGGGGGGACATAAACTCCGAGTCCAGCCGCCCCCCTCACCCTAGCCCTCTCCCCAAGGGGAGAGGGAAAGTCGCCCTAATTCGCCTCGCGGCGGTGACGCTCGTACAGGAAGCGCAGGACCCGCTCCCGGCAACCGACATAAGTGGGATCGGTTGCGAGCGCCAGCCGCTCGCGAGGCCGCGACAAGGGGACCGTGAGGATTTCACCGATGGTCGCGGCCGGACCGTTCGTCATCATCACGATCCGATCCGATAACAGAACAGCTTCATCGACGTCATGGGTGATCATGATGATCGTGTTGCGCGTGCGGCTCTGGATTTCCATCACAGTGTCCTGGAGATGGGCGCGCGTGAGCGCGTCAAGCGCCCCGAAGGGCTCGTCCATCAGAAGCACCTTGGGCTGCATGGCAAGCGCGCGCGCGATGCCGACACGCTGCCGCATGCCGCCCGAAAGCTCCGCCGGACGCTTGTTCAGCGCGTGCTCCATATGGACGAGCGCCAGATTGGTCTTCACCCACTCGTCGCGCTCCTTCGCCGACTTCTTGCCCGCGAACACCTTGTCGACCGCCAGACGGACATTCTGATACGCGGTGAGCCAGGGCAACAGCGAGTGGTTTTGAAAGACCACCGCTCTGTCGGGCCCCGGCAGGTCGACGACCTCGTTTTCCAGCAGGACGACGCCGGAGCTCGCCTTGGTCAGGCCTGCGACGATGTTGAGAAGCGTCGACTTTCCGCAGCCGGAATGACCGATGATCGCGACGAATTCGCCCTGATCGATTTTGAGCGAAACGTCCGTCAGCGCCACGAACGGACCGCTCGCGGTCTTGAACGACATCTTGACCTGCTCGACGCTGAGATAAGAAGTGGTCACGGCAATAATCCCTGGAGTTAGACGGTGCGTCCGCCGGCGACGAGGAAGCCGATGAAGCCGATCAGTCTGTCGAGCAGGAAGCCGACAATTCCGACATAGATGAGCGCCAGGATGATCTCGCTGATGAGCGAGCTGTTCCAGGCATCCCAGATGAAGAAGCCGATGCCGACGCCGCCCACGAGCATTTCGGCCGCGACGATGGCGAGCCAGGAGAGGCCGATGCCGATGCGCAATCCCGTGAACATGTAAGGCACGGTCGCGGGCAGCATGATCTTGAAGAAGAACTCGACCGGTGAAAGGCGGATGACGCGTGCGACGTTGCGGTAGTCGTCGGGAATCTGCCGGATGCCGACGGCCGTGTTGAGGATGATCGGCCAGATCGCGGTGATGAAGATGACAAAGATCGCGGACGGATCGGCCTTCTGAAAGGCGGCCAGCGACAGGGGCAACCAGGCCAGCGGCGGCACCGTGCGCAGCACCTGGAAGATCGGATCGAGACCTCTATAGGCAGCCGTGCTTTGCCCGATCAGCACGCCAAGCGCGATGCCCACGGTAGCGGCCAATCCGTACCCCGTCGCGACGCGTTTCAAACTTGCAACGAGATGCCAGAACAGCCCCTTGTCGACGCCGCCATGATCGAAGAACGGATCCGTGATGAGATCCCACGTATCCGCGACAACCTTGGTCGGCGGCGGCAAGGACGAGCCGGGATGTGCGCAGAGCACCTGCCAGATCACCGCGAACAGGCAGAGCGCGACGAGCGGGGGGACCACCGTTCCGAAGAAGCCTCTCACGCCCGCCAGCAGCGGGGCCATGACAGGCTTCGGAATCATGTTCACAGTCGGTTTTGGTGAAGGGGCGGATGTGACGACCGGCGTCATCTGCGGTTTCGATTTCATGATGTCGATGCGGCTCATCCGCCCACTCCCAATTTAAACGCGCTTGATGGCAAGACTCGACAGATACGCCGACGGATTCGCCGGGTCGAATTTCTTGCCGTCGAAGAAGGTCTCCACGCCGCGTGACGTCGAGGTCGGAATCTCCGCGGCGGGAACACCGATCGTCTTCGCTGCGTCGCGCCAGATGTCCTCGCGGTTCACTTTTTTAACGAGGGCATTCAAGTCGGTCTTCGCGGGCAGATAGCCCCAGCGTACGTCCTCGGTGAGGAACCAGAGATCATGGCTCTGGAAGGGATAGGACGCGAAATCACGCCAATACTTCATGATGAAGGGCGAGTTCTCGACCTTGCGCCCGTCGCCGTAATCGATCGTTCCCATGGAGCGAGAATAAATGTCCTCGAAAGGAACCTTGAACCATTCGCGTTTGGCGAGGATCTCGCACATCTCCTTCTTGTTCTCGAGCTTGTCGCACCATTGCTGCGCCTCGAGAACGGCCATTGCGACAGCCTTGGCAGCTTTCGGATTCTTGTCGACCCAATCGGCGCGCAAGCCCACGCATTTCTCCGGATGATCCTTCCAGAACTCGCCCGTCGTCAGCGCGGTGTAGCCAAGCTGCTGATTGACGGTCTGCGCCGGCCACGGCTCGCCCACGCAGAACGCCTGCATGGTCTTGACCTTAATATTCGCAACCATCTGCGGCGGCGGAACGACGATGGTCGAGCAGTCGTTGTCGGGATCGATGCCGCCGGCGGCGAGCCAGTAGCGAATCCAGAGATCATGCGTGCCACCCGGGAAGGTCATAGCGACTTTCGCGTCGCTTCCTGCGGAACGGAGCTTCGCGAACTCCGCTTTGAGCTTGGAGGAGTCGAGCCGCACACCGAGGCTCGCGAAATCCTTGGTGACTGAGATGCCCTGTCCGTTCGTGTTGAGCCGCGCCAGGATGTACATTGGAAGCGGCTCGGAGCTCTTGGTCTGCTTGCCCGTCGTGATGAGGTAAGGCATCGGCGTCAATATATGGGCGCCGTCGATGCCGCCGTTGGCGGAGCCGAGCTCGATGTTGTCGCGCGTCGCGCCCCACGACGCCTGTTTCAAGACGTTGGCCGTCTTGATTCCATATTTGGCGAACAGGCCTTTCTCGACCGCGATCATGAGCGGCGCGGAATCGGTCAGCGCGATGAAGCCGAGTGTTACGGTGTCGGTCTCCGGCGTGTCGGCGGTGCCCGCCCACGCGCCGGAAGGAAGCGCCGCGCGCGCGGCTGTCAGGAGCGCCAGAGTGGCCGCTCCTTTCAGCATCGTGCGCCGCGATCCGGCAAAGGAAGATGAAGATTTGGTCATGGTTATCCTCTCATCAGGAAATCGGCGGTGGGCTCGATGCGCGAGCGCTCGTCACAGCTTCCATATCGATTGAACCCAGAAAATCGTTTTGTCCTTGAAGGGCCCGACACCGTTGAAGTTCGCGTATTTCAGGAGAAACGACGCATTCTTATCGACAGCGAGTTCCAGCGAAGCGTCGAACTCCTTGCCGAGCTTGATGCTCGTCCGCTCGGTTTCGAACACGTGATAGAACGCTGTCGCCGTCAGGCTTTTCATGCCCCAAGGATTGTTGAGGACATAGGACGCCTTGCCGTAGAGATCCGTGAGGCCGTCCGCGGGCGTGGTGAGAAAGAGATCCGCCCAACCGTTGTAAGCGTGCAGCGTCGCGAGCGGCGTCGAGAAGCCGACGGTGCCGTTGCCTTCGAGAACTTCATACGCGGCTGTCGCCGTCAGACCCTTGAACGCGCCGCCGCCTTCGACGAGCCAATAGTTGAGATCGATCTGCAGCGGATTGCCGGCATGGTCGCTCTGATGCGCATACTCTCCATTCAGAATTGCTGTGACCTTGTCGGAAAGCTTGAGTTTCTCCTCGGCCCGCAAGCCGAACGTGGAGGTCGACAGACGCTTGGCATTCGGCGTTGATGTGGGCTGCGAGCCCGGTGATTTGAAATCGAACAGATAGGCATAAGCCTCGAGTCTGAGCGTCGGGACGCCGACATAAACGGCGTTCACGAGATGGCTTTTGCTGTCGAAATAACTCGCCTGGCCCGTCGCGGGCACAGGGGCGTCCGGGCCGTAGATGCGGTTGACGCGATCGACATAGACGTAAGTTGCGGTCAAATCCTTGATGGACGTGTTGACGACCGACACCGCATCGAAGGTCTGCTCATGATCGCGCCACCCGGAATTGCCGATGAACCGCTGATTTCCGAACAGCAGCCGCTGGCGGCCGATGATGAACTTCGTGTTGAAATTCGTGGCATATGTGATCTGCAGGCGATTCAGCGTCATCACATCGGGATCGGCGATCACGGGATAAAGCGTCTTGCCGTTGCGCGTGCTGTTGTAATGCTCGCCACCCAACGCCCAGACCTTGTCGAAGTCGAACGCGAGCGCGAGGCTGTTCCAATAGCCCGTTTCGTAGCCAAGACGGGCGCGGACAGTGACGCCTTCCGCATGCCGGCCCGCGCAGGCCGCGCAATTTTCGTCATTCACGCTTTCAAACCGTGTGCGCACATCGATGATCGCTTTGCCTTGCGTGATCGCGGTCGCCAAAGGCTGCTCGGCATGAGCAGGCGCGCTTTGCATGAATGCAATTCCGAGACCGAAAAGCGCCGCGGCGCCGCTCAGTCGTAGACATTTCACGTTCGTCATCAACTTCCCCCGATCCCGCCCCGCGGCGGAAAAACAAAAAAAAGGCCCGTGCTCCCAAATCACTTCGGGAACAGGACCTCGTTGTCCGAGCGGGCCGACTTTGGCCCTAGATTTCAGGAAGACGGTCCGTCATTGGACCGGCCTTAGGCGCTATCGGCGCCAGAGCCCTTATTAAGCAAGAGCGATGCCAACGCTGCTCACGACTCGAGAAACGTTGAAATCACGGGCGTTTGGATGATTCTCCGGGTGCGGACAATCGCCGCGAGAGCGTTCGATTGCTTTGTTGTTGAGCGATCGCGCTAAAGTTCTGGGCAAATGGATGTTGCCCGCAGAAGAGAGCAACAAATTGCCTGGATAAACATCAATTGCATCTGCCCTGCCCACCGAGCGGCGGTCTCATGCGAGCAAACTCGGTGCAATTGCCTGCGGAGGCAGCAGCTTGTGAGAGAGCTAGTTCAATGTGCGGTCGACCGGCTTGGCATAACGCTGCTCATGTTCGAGCAGCCAGCGCTTGCGCGGAATTCCACCTGCATAGCCAGTGAGCGCACCGTCCGATCCGACGATGCGATGACAGGGCACCACGATCGCGATTGGATTTTGACCAACCGCGAAGCCCACCGCCCGTTGCCCGTGAGGATTGCCGAGGCGCCGCGAAAGCTCGCCATAGGTCTGGGTCTCCGAGGGCGGCACGTCCTGGAGAGCGAGCCACACTTGATTCTGGAAGGGCGTGCCCGTGAAGGCGACGGGCAGACGGTTGAGCGCAGCGAGATCGCCTCTGAAATAGGCCTGGAAGGCGGTCTCGATCCCGAGCGGGTCCTCGCCCTCGACCATATTCACCGGCCCCAGCCGGCGCTTGAGAAGCGTCCGGAGCCGGAGCTCATAGTCCCCGAAATCGATCGCATGCAGATGATCGCCGTCCGAGACCGCCAGGATCGTGCCGACGGGCGTATGGAACCGATGGGTATAAAGAAGGGCATTCGACACGGAGCGCCGCAGGGGTGAGGCCGCCGGGGCCGCAAATACCCGCTTCAGCATGTCCGTGTCCTTTCGTTGTTTAGAGGCTTCTGGGGAATGCCTGTCCGCGCCGATTGAACGCGCAAAGGCTCCGCTGGTTTCACGTAGCTGTCAAATTACGTGACGTCAGCAGGGGTCTCGGGTTGGCAGTTAACTGTGGATATCGCGCCCGAGGGTTTCTGGAAGGAAGATGAGGGCGATCAGCACGCTCACGGTGCCGACCACGACCGGAAACCAGAGGCCGGCGAAGATGTTGCCGGTGGCCACCACGATGGCGAAGGCTGTGACGGGCATGAACCCGCCGAACCAGCCGGTCCCGATGTGATAGGGCAGCGAAAGCGCGGAATAGCGGATACGGGTCGGAAAGAGCTCCACCAGGCAGGCCGCCAACGGCCCGAACAAGGCCGTCGCGCAAATGACAAACCAGACGAGGACGGCGAGCACGCCAAGCTTGTCGATCTTGGCCGGATCGGCCGTGTCGGGGTAACCCGCCCCTTTGAGGGCCGCCTTGATCCGGCCCTGCACCTCGGCCCTGAGACGTTTCTGCTCCTCGGGCGATCGGCCGCTGGCGTCGGTGCTTGCCACCTCGCTCGCCCCGATCCGCACAAGCGCCGGAGCGCCGGGCGGCCCCGGCTCGTTGCGGTAGCTGACGCCGGCCGCGGCCAAAGTGGCCTTGGCGATGTCGCAGGCGGTCACATAGCTCGCCCGACCGATCACGTCGAACTGGAAGGAGCAGGTGTCGGGATCGGCCACCACGACGGCCGGATGGGCGCGTGTCGCAGCCGCAAGATCCGGATTTGCCGCCCGCGTCATCGCCTCGAACCCGGGAAAGAGGGTGAGCGCGGCAAGGCCGATTCCGCTCAGCATGATTTTTTTGCGGCCGATCTTGTCCGACAGCCAGCCAAAGAAAACATAAAGCACCGCGCTGACCGAGACTGACGCGATGAAAAGCTCATTCACCGTGGCCGGAGGCACCTTGAGGATGCGCTCGAGAAAGACCTGTGCGTAGAAATGCACCGCGTACCAGATGGCGCCCTGGGCCGCCATCAGACCGCCCAGCGCGAGCAGGACGAGCTTCAAATTACGCCACTTGAAGAAGGATTCCGCGAGCGGCGCGTGGGACAGCCCGCCCGCCTCCTTGATCCGCCGGAAGGCGGGGCTCTCGCCGAGTCTCACCCGTATCCAGAGCGATATGAGAAACAGAAAGATCGAGACGACGAAGGGAATGCGCCAGCCCCAGTCCGCGAAGGCGTCTTCTCCGACAACGGTCCGCGTCGTCAGAATGACGAGCAGCGCGGACACGAGACCGAAGGCCGCCGAGGTCTGCACCCAGCTCGTGTAGAAGCCGCGCTTGCCGGCCGGCGCGTGCTCGGCCACATAGATCGCAGCGCCGCCATATTCGCCGCCCAGCGCGAAGCCCTGCGCGCAGCGCAAGGCGACGAGCGCGATCGGGGCCCAGAGACCCACTTGGGAAAAGGTCGGCAACAGGCCGATGGCCGAGGTCGCCACCCCCATCAGGGTGATGGTGACGATAAAGGCGTTCTTGCGCCCGAGCTTGTCCCCGAAATGACCGAACACGAGCGCCCCTAAGGGACGCACGGCAAAGCCTGCCGCGAAGACCAGCAACGCGAAGACGGTCGCAGCCGCCTCATCGACGCCGGTGAAGAACTGCTTGCCGATGACCGAGGTCAGCGCGCCGAAAATGAAAAAGTCGTACCACTCGAAGGCCGTGCCCGCGGCCGACGCCGTCACGACCAGGCGCAATTCGCGCGCGCTGGGCTCGGCTATCCCGGCCGCATCGACCCGGCCTTCCGCAGATGACATGCCCTACCCCCATGCTCGCCTTTTTTAGGCGTCGTATTCCAGATAGCCGTTCTTCAGCACCACGATATCGCGTTCCTGGACCCGAACCTCGAGGCTCGCCTTCCCCGCCCCCTCGCGCCAGACCGCGACGGACAGCGTCTCGCCGGGAAAAACGGGGCTCGAAAACCGGCAATCGAGCCGCTTGAGAAAGCCGCCGCCCGGACACAACACATCCATCGCCGCAAAGCCCGCAATTCCGTAGGTCGCAAGCCCGTGCAGAATGGGCTTGGGAAAGCCTGCGCTTGCCGCCACCGATGGCACGGCGTGGAGAGGGTTGTAGTCGCCCGAAAGACGATAGATGAGCGCCTGCTCAGGCCGGGTCGGTATGACGCGCGTGAAATCGGGGGCGCGCTTGGGCGTCTCGCGCGGAATGGGTGCGCCGTCGCGCCGGCCGCCAAAGCCGCCGTTGCCGCGCAGCATCATGCCTTGAACCACCGTCACGATCTTTTCGCCGGTCGCTTCGTCGAAGACATTGCGGCGTGCATAAAGCAAGGCGCCTTTTTCGGCGCCCTTATCGAAGATGGAGTCGATGACGAGCTCGGCGCGAATGCGACCCTCGGGCGGAATTGGCTTGTGCACATCGAGCACTTGCTCCGCGTGCAGAATTTTACGCCAATCGAGCTTGTACTGCGGCTCTCTCTGCCAGAAGCCGGGATAGCCCAGCATCACGGGATAGGTGGGCGCCGGAACGAGGTCTTCTTCGTAGAGAAAACGAAGATAGGCCTCGTTGTCGACGGCCTGTTGCCCGATGCCGAGACCGAGCGCGTAAAGGATCGTGTCGCGCTTTGTGTAGCTGAAATGGCCCACCCGTGGCGGGAGGGCCATCAGCATGTCGTAATCGAGCGGCATCGCCTAGACGGGATCCCAGCAGAACACGTCGGAACCTTTGCGCAGCGGCAGCAGGCTCGGCTTGAACGCAGGATAGAGCTCGTTGGCGATCGTCTCCGGCGTCCAGCCTTCCGAACGATGAATCGAGCGCAAAATCTCCGGACGGCTCATCAGGAAGATTTCGTTCTTGCGGACCGTGAACACCTGGCCGCTTACGCCCGCAGATGAGTCCGCGCACAGGAACGCGACCATCGGGGCGATCTTCGCCGCGGTCATGGTCTTCATCCTTTCGACGCGCCGCTTGTCGGCCTCGGTCTCGGTCGGGATGGTCGCGATCATGCGGCTCCAGGCATAGGGCGCGATGCAATTGGAGCGCACATTGAAGCGTTGCATATCCAGCGCGATGGAATTCGACAGCGCGACGATGCCCATCTTGGCGGCCATGTAGTTGGCCTGACCGTTGTTGCCGAGCAGACCCGCGGTGGACGTGAAGTGAATGTAAGAGCCCGAATTCTGCTCCTTGAAATAGGGCGCCGCCGCCTTGGCGACATAGAACGAGCCATTCAGATGCACACCGATCACCGCGTCCCAATCGGCGACGCTCATCTTGTGGAAGATGCGGTCGCGCAGAATGCCTGCGTTGTTGACGACCGCATCGATGCGGCCGAACGCCTTGACGCCGTCCTCGACCACGCTCGCTGCCTCGCCCGCGTTGGCGATGTTGGCCGCGTTCGGGATCGCCTTGCCGCCGGCTTTCGCGATCTCGTCCACCACGGATTTCGCAGGCCCCAGGTCGCCACCGACACCGTCAGGTCCCACGCCATAATCATTGACGACGACAGCAGCCCCTTCTGCAGCGCACAGGAGCGCGATCTCCCGGCCGATGCCGCCGCCGGCACCGGTTACCGCCACAACTTTTCCGTTCAATGTCCCTGGCATGGGGAGACCCTTTCTGGTTTGAGCACTTGCTTTATACACGGTCCCGGTCGCGGGGGACGCGCGCTTGTTCTAGCAATTTGAGCCCCGAGCCCGTCAAGCGGTCTTGACCGCCGGTGCCACAGCTTCTGTCTCCGACGGAAGGCGGTAAACCCGGGTGGCCGTCCCACTGAAAAGCTCGGCTTTTTCCGACGCCGAGCACCCGGCGGCCAGCCGCTTGCAGGCGTTCCAGAACACGCCATAGCTGTAAGAGCCCTTGTCGACCGGGAAGTTGCTCTCGAACATGCAGCGCGAAGGTCCAAAGACCTCGACGCAGGTCTCGATATAGGGCTTCCAGGCGGCCGCAAGCTCCTCCGACGAAGGCGGCAAGGCGCGCTTGTGGAAACCGAAGCCCGAGATGCGCATGCCAAGGCCGCCCAGCTTCATCGTGACATTAGGGCAGGACGCGAGACGTCCGATGCCCGCCCTCCAGTCCGCGAAGACCTCGTCGCGCTTGCCGGCGAAACGGCCGACACCGATCGGCCCGCCCGTGTGGTTCATGATGATGCCGGTTCCCGGAAACTTGCGCGCAAGCTCGACGATCTCGTCGAGCTGGGTATGGAACGCCCAGGCGTCGAAGGTGAGCCCGAGCGGCGCGAGACACGCGAAGCCTTCGAGAAACTCCGTGTTCTGCAACTGCCCGCGGCGCGGCGCGCGCTCGCGCGGCTGCACGGCCTCTTCCGGATCGTAGGTTGTGATCTCGCGAATGCCTTTGAAGCGTCCGCTCGTCACTTCGACATGCTTTGCGAGGACGTCGCCCGCCCGCTTGCCAAGCGCGAGGTTGACATTGCCGACGATCCCCTCGCAGACGCGCGTCTTTCCATACGCGCCGCTTGCCGCCATCGCAGCGACGCCGTTGGCGAACTCGGTCTCGCCCAGCGACTTCCATTCCTTCGGCCCCAGCTTCCGGTACATCGAATAGCATTGGAGAAAGATGGTGGCCGTGATGTTGTGTCCGCTCTTCAGATCCTCCACGAGATCCGGAAACATGTAGCGCCAGCCCGGCGCATCCCACACATGATGATGAGGATCGACAATGGGCAGATCCGGCTCGATCACAGCTTCCACATGCTGCGCCAGCCAGTCGGGCCGCACACGCAGATATTCGCCTTCGTCCTCATGGGCCCCCAAGGACAATCCTCCCATCTGTTCCACCCCACGGGCGCGCGACAAGCGGCCCCATGTGCGATATGCAGTGCTATATTAGGGACCTGCCGGAGCCTCGTCGAGCCGTGGCCGGCCCTTCTGTGCTTGCATTCGACTTGACCAAAAAGGAATTGGCCCGATGTCATGGGAATTGACCAAGCTGCCCTTCTTCGAGGCGTCCCATTATGCATTGGCCGACAGGGTGAATGCGTGGCGCGAAAAGCATGCATCGCTGCTGCACAGCCATCCCGAGCGCGAATTCGGGCCCATCGCGCGGGAGATTTTGCGTGCCTTGGGCGAGGCTGGCCTGATCGAGTATGTGCTGCCGCAGCCTAAAGGTGGCGCGATCGCACGCCCCGATGTGCGTTCGATCTGCCTCATCCGCGAAGCACTCGCGTATGACTCATTTCTTGTCGACAGCATGTTCGTCATGCAGGGCTTGGGCACTGCACCTTTGTGGCAACACGCCGACCCCGCGCTACGGGATTCCTATCTCGTGCCGTGCCGCAAGGGCGAGCGCATCGCGGCGCTTGCGCTCACTGAGCCCGACGCAGGCTCCGATCTCGCACAAGCGGCGACCACAGCCACGCTCGATGGCGACACTTACGTTCTCAATGGCGAGAAGAGGTGGATCACCAATGCGGGGATTGCCGACTTCTACATCGTTGTCGCGCGCACGGGGGAAGGGCCCGGCGCACGCGGGCTTTCGGCGCTCATCGTCGATGCAAAAACATCGGGACTCACCGCCGGGCCGCAAACCGATCTGATCGCGCCCCACCCCATCGGTCCGGTTCGCTTCGAGAATTGCCGCGTGCCTAAGGCAAACATGATTGGCGGCGCCGGCAGCGGCTTCAAGGCTGCGATGGCGACCTTCGACATCTTCCGTCCCTCCGTGGGCGGAGCGGCTATCGGTGCCGCACGGCGAGCGCTCAAGGAAACAATCGACCGTGTCAAGACACGGCGCATGTTCGGCAAGACCATGGCCGAGATGGACGCCGTGCAAGGCAAGATCGCCGACATGACGGCGGACACGGAGACCGCCATCCTCATGGTTTATCGCGCAGCCTGGCAATCCGACGTGGTCGGCGGCCGTGTCACGCGCGAATCCGCGCTTGCCAAATATGTCGCAACCGAAGCCGCCCAGCGTGTCGTCGACAGCGCCGTTCAGCTTCATGGCGCACTTGGAGTTGCCCGCGGCAGCATCGTCGAGCAGCTTTATCGGGACGTGCGCCCGATGAGGATCTATGAAGGCGCCAACGAAGTGCAGAAGATGGTGATCGCCCGCGCCATGCTGGCCGACCCCAAGCCCTGATGGCCGGATTTGCTCAATCTCATGCTGTCGGTATGATCCCGACAAGACGCAGAAACCCGATCCAACCCTAAGCGAGGACCTTTCCATGATTGAGACCGGCGTTGCGCTTGATACCCACCCGGATGCGGTACCCGGCACGCAGCTCATCGAGATCGTCCGCAACATCGAGAAGCTGGGCTTTGAAAGCGCGTTTCTCGCGGACGCCATGGGCCGCGAGCCTTTCGTCACGGCCGCCATTCTGCTCGCCAACACGTCAAAGATCAGGATCGGAACCGGCATCGCGAACATCTATGGCCGCGATCCCATGTCGGCCGCGCAGACGCGGCGCACATTGTCCGAACTCTATCCGGATCGGTTTCTGATGGGCCTCGGGCCCTCCAACGAGTTTCTTGTCAATCTGCGACATGGGAAGTGGGTGCCATCGCTTCAAAAGATTCCTGCCTATCTCAAAGAGCTGAAGGAGACCCAACTGGGCTCCGCGGCGCCGGCAAAACTGGCGCCTGTATATCTATCGGCCCACGGACCGAAGATGCAGGACATCGCGTCGTCGCTCGTCGATGGCATCATGACCTGGACCATGCCGCCCCAGGTCATCGCGAGATCGCGCAAGCACCTCGGACCGAAGCCCGCGATCACCGCGCAGTCGCCGGTCGTGCTCAGCACCAACGCAGCGGAAGCGCGCGAGGTCGGGCGGAACTATCTGGCGCTGTGGCTGGGCCTGCCCTGGTATTGCAAGGCCTGGGTCGAGGCCGGCTTCTCCGAAGCCGACGTCAGCAATGGCGGCAGCGACGCCCTGATCGACTCCGTCGTCGCCTGGGGCGATGGCCCGGCCATCGCCAAACGCGTCAGTGAATTCGAGAAGGCGGGCGCCACCCGCGTGATCCTCGAGCCGCTAAAGAAATGCCCGCCGCAAACGACGAACCCCATTCACGGTGAGCAGAAAGTGACAGCGGATTGGGATGCGCTGAAGGCAATCGCAGCCGCGGTGTTCAAGAAATAGCGTTCCGCATCGTCCGGACGCGGAGTGACTCCCTCTCCCCTGCGGGGAGAGGGTTGGGGTGAGGGGGGGCCGACACGCTGTCCAGCCCGCCCCCCCCCCCCCCCCCCCCCCCCCCCCCCCC
>Ga0081455_10000843_pt1 | contig 39506 bp, 33 predicted proteins | sample TabmetS3T2R1_FD_70207 | JGI IMG/M metagenome (GOLD analysis project Ga0081455, IMG submission 70207) | Tabebuia heterophylla rhizosphere microbial communities from the University of Puerto Rico - S3T2R1 | ecosystem: Host-associated > Plants > Roots > Rhizosphere ... | reverse complement strand
GCTTCTATTTGCACCGAGCGGTGGGCGCTGTCTGGCCCAGACCTCGTTACCCGGTATTGGAGAGGTGGAGCACGTCGTCCGGCTTCTAGCTGTCGTGCACGGGCCGCGTCCGTTGCATCCCATTTGCGGATCAGCTTGTACGCCTAGTCCAGGCCAACAGGGTTCTTGTAGCCCTAGAAGCTCTCATCGTTCTTCAGGCGTCCTTGTCCTTCTGGGCATCCGGGCTGCTGCTCCCGTCTTGCCGGCCTTGATCGCCTCGTTCTGCTCCTTTATTGCGCTGCTTGGGCACCGGTCGAAATGCTAACGGAACGCTCAAACAGCTTGTGATAACCCGGCCTCCCCCAACGCTTCGCGAAACACCCAGATTGTGGTGGCATCCGGCATCGGGTCCTCTGCCCCATGACCCGATCGTTCGATCCGCCTATTATCGTGTGCAGTCACCGAGTCAGATTCGTGGGGACTTGGCGAGAGGAAATTTTCGAGGGACCCGCTTAGGTTGATTACCCGCTGGCTTGCGAAGGCTCGAAAATTCTGTCTCCCTTAGTACGTCCCGAACGTCGTCTCGATCCGCACCCGGCAGCCTCCGGCGGATCTCTCGTTCCGCAACATCCATGTTAGGCGAATCGTCAGGCGACTCTCGATACAAGTCCCTTGCTGCTTGCCGAATTTCGTCAGGGTTACGCGTTTTCTTCTGGGACTTGGGACCTATCGAACGAGCATCTGCCTCCTCCGGATTGGGACTAGTGTCGGCCGGCAAGGGCCAAAGCCTTTGAACGTCAGATCGATCAACCAACAATGGTCGATACCTCCCTTCGTCCTCGTCCGGGGCAATGCCGGTACCAATGAGAAGAAGTTGGGAGGTACTCAAGCTTCTGACATCGGGGCGGTCGTCGGGGCTTTGTGAATCAGCCCATCCTACTCGAATCATCCCATCACCGACCTCGTCTTTGAGCTGCCGCAGCGCTTCCAACGAATCGCACGCGTGGGATATTCGGATGTGTTCAATTGCCTCAACCAGAATCATCCACCCGTCTTCTTCATACTCAGCATCTGGTGTTGAGCTCCTTTCAGAGGGATCGTTGCGTTCGGGTGATGGATCAGTATTGCTGACCATTGGCGGCCAACTCGCGAGAACAGCCGACCGTACGACAAGCAGCGGTCGTAGTGAGCCCCCGCTTGAAGCAAGCCCAGGCCCAGAGAGAACAAACTGTGAGCGTGCCAAACGGTGAAGGTTTGGCTTGTCCGTTGGTCCCTCCGAAATCAGCCCACTTTACCGGAATGACACCATTGTCAATCTTTCGTTTGAGCTGAACCTGCGCGCAGGCCGAGGTGCATTTCTTCGTCGACTGAATGTGCTCAAGCGCCTCAGCCAAGCTCATCCAAAGCGGCTGGGTGGGTTCTGCACTAGGAGCGACTCCCAAGACCAAACTCCGTCAAAAGGCGGTGTGATGGGCACCGAAGTGTAGCGCAATATGGGGCGCGCGTGATACCCATGTGATACCCAGCGCCTAAAAATAGCCGAGACCCGTCTTGTTAACTTATTGAAACGGCTGGCTGGGGCGGGAGGATTCGAACCTCCGCATGGCGGAATCAAAATCCGCTGCCTTACCACTTGGCTACGCCCCATCAGGCGACCTGCTTGCGCCCCCACGGCGCGCGGACCATAGCCGCCGCAACGTAGTCGATCAACGACGCTCGATCGCGCTCGTTCGTGCCATTGACCCAAGCATCGCCAGGACTAGATTGGCTTGACGGTCCACCTCCCTGTGTGTCGGAGCGGGGAAGCGCGCGCCGACGCCGTCAAGCGCGCTCGGCCGCGACGTCCCGTCCGGAAAGCAGACGATGACCTACCGGGCACCCGTTGCCGACATTTCTTTCGCGCTCAACACCGCAGCGGGTTTTGCCTCGGCGCTGGCCGAAGGCCTCTATGGCGATCTCGCCGCCGACGTGGTCGAGGCAGTGCTCACCGAAGCGGGCAAGTTCGCGACCGACGTCCTGGCTCCCCTCAATGTGATCGGCGACCGCGCGGGCGCGCGGTTCAAGGATGGCGCCGTGACCACGGCACCGGGATGGAAGGAGGCCTATCACGCTTGGGCACAGGCTGGCTGGAACGGGCTTGCCGCGCCGGTGGAGTGGGGCGGCCAGGGTCTTCCGCAGGCGGTCAACGCCGCCTGCATCGAAATGTGGAACTCCGCCGCCATGGCCTTCGGCCTCGGTCCAGTTCTAACGGTGGCGGCAATCGATGCGCTGGTGGCGCACGGCAGCGACGAGCTCAAGCGCGTCTATCTGCCGAAGCTCGTCTCGGGCGAATGGATGGGCACCATGCAGCTCACCGAGCCCCAGGCCGGCTCCGACGTCGGCGCTTCGCGCACCAGGGCTGAGCGCGCGGCGGACGGCAGCTACCGCATCACCGGTCAGAAGATTTTCATCACTTATGGCGAGCACGATCTCACCGACAACATCATTCATCTCGTGCTGGCACGATTGCCCGACGCGCCGGCGGGGACGAAGGGACTTTCGCTCTTTCTCATACCCAAGTTCCTGCCGAATGCCGACGGCTCGCCGGGTCGACGCAACGATGCCCGCGCCCATTCGATCGAGCACAAGCTCGGCATTCACGCCTCTCCGACGTGCACTATGGTGTATGGCGATCGCGGCGGCGCCACCGGTTTTCTCGTCGGTGAAGAGAACCGCGGCATGGCCTGCATGTTCACCATGATGAACGAGGCGCGCCTGTCGGTCGCGTTGCAGGGCGTCGCCATTGCCGAGCGCGCCACGCAACAGGCGCTCGCCTACGCGCGCGAGCGCAAGCAAGGCCGAGCACCCGGCGTGGAATCCGGTTCGAGCCCGATCATTGCGCACCCCGACGTCAAACGTATGCTGCTCACCATGCGCGCGCTCACGCGCGCCGCTCGCGCGCTCTCCTATGCCACCGCCGTCGCGATCGATTGCGCCCAGCGCAGTCCCGACACTGAGGCGCGCCAAGCCGCTGACGCGCGCGCCTCGCTGCTCACTCCTGTCGCCAAAGCATTCTCGACCGACATCGGAAGCGAGGTCGCCTCGCTCGGCGTGCAGGTGCACGGCGGGATGGGCTACATCGAAGAGACCGGCGCCGCGCAGCACTACCGGGATGCGCGTATCACGCCGATCTACGAAGGCACCAACGGCATTCAGGCAATCGACTTGGTCACCCGTAAGCTGCCGCTTGCGGGCGGTGCAACTGTCATGGCCTATATCGGCGATCTCCGGCGCACTGTCCAAGCTGTCAACGCCAACAATGATCCGGCCTTCGGATGGACCGGCGTGCGCCTGCAGGACGCGACCGACGCGTTGGAACGCGCGACGCAGTGGCTCCTCGGCAGCCAGCGCAATAATCTCGAGGCCGCGCTCGCCGGGGCAACGCCTTATCTGCGGCTGTTTGGCCTCGCGGTTGGAGGCGCGCTGCTTGCCGAGGAAGCGCTGGCGGCGGTGCGGCTTGCCGGGAACGGCGCCGATGCGGCCGGGCGCGTTGCAATCGCACGCTTCTTTGCCGAGAATCTGGCGGTGCAGGCCGGGGGCTTGGAGCGCACCGTCGTCGAAGCGGCGGACAGCGTCAACGATGCGGACGCGGCGCTCGCTTGAAAGTCGTCATTATCGGAAATGCAGACTGGTTGACGGACGATGACACTCAAGGGCCGCACCTTGTTCATTACCGGCGCATCGCGCGGCATCGGGCTTGCCATCGCGCTGCGCGCCGCGCGTGACGGCGCCAATATTGTCGTCGCCGCCAAGACCGACAAGCCGCATCCGAAGTTGCCCGGCACCATCTTCACCGCCGCCGAGGAGATCATCAAAGCCGGCGGCAATGCGCTGCCGATCGCGGTCGATGTGCGCGACGAGGCGCAGGTGAAAAGCGCGATCGAGCGGGCGGTCGCAACTTTCGGCGGCCTCGACATCGTGGTCAACAATGCGAGCGCCGTCCAGCGCACGCCGGTCGTCGATACGGACATGCGCCGCTTCGATCTGATGCATCAGATCAACACGCGCGGCACCTTTATGGTGTCGAAATGCGCCATTCCGCATCTGGAAAAGGCGGATAATCCCCACATCCTGATGAACTCTCCCCCACTCGACATGCGGGAAAAATGGTTTGCCGGGAGCACGGGCTATTCGATTGCCAAATATGGCATGAGCCTCGTCGTGCTGGGACTCGCCGGCGAACTGCGCGACAAAGGGATCGCAGTCAATGCGTTGTGGCCGCGCACGACCATCGCGACCGCAGCCATCAAGAATCTGCTCGGCGGCGAGCGGGTGATGCGGATGTCACGCACCCCCGAAATCATGGCCGATGCGGCCTATCTGGTATTTCAGAAGCCGTCACGCAGCTTTACCGGCAATTTTCTGATCGACGACACGTTCCTCGCCGCCGAAGGAATCTCCGACTTTGAGAAATACCGCGTGGATGCGGACGAACCGCTCGCGCCAACCTTTTTTGTACCCGAGGATTCAGCGCCGCCTCCAGGCGTTAGCGTCAGCGGGCAAAGATGGGAGTGAGCAGCTTTCCCTCATTCGCCAAGCTTGCTCCGGACATATCCCGTGCGAACGGTTCCGGGCTAGGAACGAATGGGCCGTGATGACATCGATAGGCCGAGCGCCTCTGCTATAACCATCTTCAACGCCGTTTGCGGATAGCCAATGCCCACGCTTCTCATCACCCATCCCGCCTGCCTGGAACACCTTACGCCTGCCGGCCATCCCGAACGGCCCGATCGCTTGCGCGCGATCGAGCGAGCGCTCGCCCACGAGCGCTTTCCGAGCCTGGTGCGCGTCGAGGCCCCGGCCGCCTCGCTCGAGACCATCGCGCTGTGTCACCCCATGAGCTACGTCACCGCCATCCGCGACGCGACGCCGAAGGAAGGTCTGCTCGGGCTCGACGCCGATACCACGATGTCGCCCGGAAGCTTCGAGGCTGCGTTACGCGCGGCTGGGGGCGCGGTGCACGCCGTTGACGAGGTGATCGCCGGCAGGGCGGCAAACGCCTTCGTCGCCACGCGGCCGCCCGGCCATCATACCGAGACTGCGCGCCCGATGGGATTTTGCCTCTTCAACAATGCCGCCATCGCCGCCCGTCACGCGCAGAAGAAGCATGGCATCGAACGCGCCGCCATCGTCGATTTCGACGTGCACCACGGCAACGGCTCGCAGGATATCTTCTGGTCCGACCGCACCGTGATGTACGGCTCGACCCATCAGATGCCGCTCTATCCCGGAACCGGCGCGGCAAGCGAGCGCGGCGAGCACGACACCGTCGTCAACGCGCCGCTGCGCCCCGGTGACGGAGGAGAGGAATTCCGTGCGGCATTCGAGACGGTGGTTCTGCCGCGCCTGCGAGATTTCCGGCCGGATCTCATCGTGATCTCCGCGGGCTTTGACGCACACATGCGCGACCCGCTCGCCAATCTCAATCTGCTGGAGAGCGACTTCGACTGGGTTACGCGCAAGCTCATGGAGGTTGCTGACGCGAGCGCAGGCGGGCGCGTGGTGTCGGTGCTCGAAGGCGGTTACGACCTTCAGGGATTATCGAACTCGGTCGCGGCCCATGTCGCCGCGTTGATGCAGGCTCGCTAGCGCCTCCGCGCCCAGGCGCTTGCGATGCGCCGATCCTGCATACGTCGCCCGTTGCGGACAGAGGGAGAGGTGGTCCCCACTCGCAGAGTACATTATATATAGCGTGCGACTCAGTGGGACCCGCATGGCCGAAAATGTCCATTCCGACGTGAACCGCCTTCCCTTCGAGCGGGCGATCGAGGAACTCGAATCGATTGTCAAGCGGCTCGAGGAGGGGAAGGTGCCGCTTGAGGAATCGGTCGCCATCTATGAGCGCGGCGAGGCACTGAAGCGTCGCTGCGAGGAACTCCTGCGCCAGGCCGAGGCGCGGGTGGAGAAGATTACGCTCGACGCCGCCGGCAAGCCGACCGGAACCGAGCCGCTCGACGTCACCTAATCGGTACCGACTTTCGATTATTGATTACCGGCGCCGCGTCGCGCGCAGCTCCGGCAATTTCTGCTTCAGCCGCCCCATGTCCTTCCACGGATCCTGCTTGAGGCCGCTGAGACGTCGGCCCAGGTTGAGCATCGTATATTGGTTGCCGCCTTTGGTCCGACCCAGTTCCTCCCACGTCACCGGCGCCGAAACGGCCGCGCCCGGACGGGCACGGGTCGAATACGCCGCCACCGAAGTCTGCTCCAACGAATTGCGCAGATAATCGACGAAGATTTTGCCGCGGCGCAGGGACTTCGTGATCTTGGCAATGTACCGGTTAGGTTCGTCGGCGGTCATCGCCAGCGCCACCGCTTGTGCGAAGTTCTTGGTGGTGCGCCAATCGGCGCCATCAATCGGCAACACGACGTGCAAGCCCTTGCCGCCGGTAAGCTTCACGAAGCTTTGCAGATTGAGCGCGGCGAGCCGCTCGCGCACGTCGCGGGCGGCGGCGACTACTGTCGGCCAGGCGACATCCTCGCCGGGATCGATGTCGAAGACGATGCGAGTACAGACGTCCAAGCGATCGATCGTCGATCCGCGCACGTGCAATTCGAGTACCCCCGCCTGCACCAGCGAAAGCACCCCGTCCAGATCTTCAACGGCAAGCACCTGTCTCTTATTACGGTCGATCACGGTACGCAGATTCTGTTGGGTCAGACCGGCCGAAGCGTGCTTTTGGAAGAAGCACTGACCGCTCGTCCCATCGGGGCAGCGCACCAGAGCCAGCGGCCGATTGACGATGTGCGGCGCCATCCAGTCCCAGACCGAACGATAGTAGTCCGCCAGGTCTCGCTTGGTGGCGCCGACATCGGGCCAATAAACTCGGTCGGGGTGAGTAAAGCGAACCTCGCCGCCCTGCCGACCGCTTGAGGGCTTGCGAGCATTCGCTCGCGCCTTCGTCTTCGATGTCCTGGTCATCGCCTTTGCCGTCTCCGCCGCGACCTTCGGGGCGATCGCGGCCCTGGCGCCGGTCGCAGCGGTCGCGGGCTTCTCACGGACCACCTCCTGCGGCGACTTGTCCTCGCGCACGCCCTTGAACGCCGCCTGGCGCACGATGCCGTCCGAGGTCCAGCCGCGCAAATTCGCCTCGATCACCGTCTTCGGCTCGACCCAGCGGATATCGGAACGGCGGGCCTCGGGGCGGGGAATTTGGTCGAAGGCCGGTGCCGAGATCTCCAGCGGATGCAGCCGCTTCCACAAGTCGCGCGCAATGTCGCGCGTGTAACCGGTGCCGACCCGGCCAGCATAAATAAGCCGGCCGCGATCGTAATAGCCCACCGCCAATGCACCGATCGCTCGCGGCAGCGCCGTCGACGGAGAATAGCCGCCGATGACCAACTCCTGGGCGTTCGAGCATTTGACCTTGATGAAAGCGTCCGAGCGCCCGCTGCGATAAGGTGCATCCAGGCGTTTCGAGACGATTCCCTCGAGTCCCATTTGGCACGCGTGCCGCAGCACGGCTGCCCCGCTTTCCTCGAAGTGGTCGCTATATTTGACCGGACCCTCTTGGACCTTTGCAAGCAACCGAGCCAGCTCAGCCTTGCGCGCGGCCATTGGCAAGATCGTCAAATCGCGTCCGTCGAGATGAAGCAGATCGAACACGTAATAGATGAAGCGCTCGCGCTCGCCGTTCTTGAGCGCCGCCTGCAACTCCGAAAAGCTGGAAATGCCGTTCTCGTCCTCGACGACCACCTCGCCGTCGATCAGTGCTGTGCGAACCGGGAGCTTGGCGACGGCGGCGGCGATGTTCGGAAATTTTTCGCTCCACTCGAGGCCCTTACGCGTGAGCAGGCGGACGTCGCCATCATCGAGCCGGGCTTGGATGCGGTAGCCGTCGAACTTGATCTCGTGCGCCCAGCCCGCCCCGGTCGGCGCCGTCTCGTGCAAGGTCGCCAGCGAAGGCGGCACGAAATCCGGCAGTCGTGCACCACCGCCCTTATCCGTGCTCTTGCGGGTTTTGCTCTTGCCGCTTTTGCGCGATTGGGTGCGATCGCGCGGGCTGCGCGCGCGCTGGCGCGCCGCTTTGCCCGTGCTCGCACGCGGCCGGACGGCGTGACCTTTGGTGGCGCCGGCCTTCAAGTTCTCCTGCACGCTCTTGGTCGAGTGCCAGACCCGCTTGCGACCCTTGCCTTCGGCGATCTCGGAGATCGAGCGGCCGCTGACCACCGACAACGGTTCCTCTTCGAGAATATCCGGATCGTTGGCGGTGCGAGCTGCCTCATCCTTTGATTTGATCAGAAGCCAGGGCTGCTTTTTCTCTCCCGCCCTGCCGTGCATACGCACGAGGTGCCAGCGCCCGTGCAGCTTCTCGCCGTCGAGCGTGAAATCCAGATGGCCTTTCTTGTATCCCGCGGAAGGGTCACCCTCCGGATGCCAGCGGCCGCGGTCCCAAATCATGACGGTGCCGCCGCCATACTCTCCCGCCGGAATGGTCCCCTCGAATGCATTGTACTCAATCGGGTGGTCTTCCACGTGGACCGCCAGGCGCTTCTCGCCGGGAACGAGGCTGGGCCCGCGCGTGACAGCCCAGCTTTTCATCACGCCGCCGAGCTCCAGCCGCAGGTCATAATGCAGGCGCCGCGCCGCGTGTTTCTGGATCACGAATTGGTTTCCTTGGGCGCGATGCACGCGGCCCCGCGGTTCCGAGGTCACGTCGAACTTGCGTTTGCGACGATATACCTGAAGGCCCACCGCTCAGCTCGCTCGCCTGCGTGTTGCCGAAATGCGCTCGAAACGACCTCGCGGGCCGGGAGCCGAGAATGTGGCGGCTGCCCAGGACGCGTGCGTGGGTTCGAGGCCCTTCCAATTCGCGCCTGCTGCCATCACGCAACTCGCTTGTGGGCCATTCACAGGAACGCCGCAGCGGAGCGACAGGTTCCTCCGCATTGCCGAGAAAAAGCAAGATAAGTTAAGCACTTCGCAAGGTTCTTGGGTTGGCCTGGCGACCCGGCTGGTTAAACTGCGATCAACCCGTTAGGTTACCGCCCCCATTCGTCGGAGTCCCCCGTGCCCCAACCCTCTAAGACCCCGCTCCTCGACCTCGTCAAGACGCCGGCCGACCTGCGCCGCTTGGAGGTGAGCCAACTGCGTCAACTCGCTGACGAACTGCGGCAAGAGACGATCGACGCGGTAGCGGTCACCGGCGGCCATCTCGGCGCCGGCCTCGGGGTTATCGAGCTGACGGTCGCCCTCCATCACGTGTTCAACACCCCGGAGGACCGCCTGGTTTGGGATGTGGGCCATCAGGCATACCCCCATAAAATCCTCACGGGCCGGCGCGATCGCATTCGAACGCTGCGGCAGGGTGGCGGACTTTCCGGCTTCACCAAACGTGCCGAGAGCGAATACGACCCATTCGGCGCGGCGCACTCCTCTACCTCGATCTCATCCGGGCTGGGCATGGCGGTCGCTCGCGACCTCGCAGGCAAATCCAACAACGTGATCGCCGTCATCGGCGACGGCGCCATGTCCGCCGGCATGGCCTATGAGGCGATGAACAATGCAGGCGCCATGAACTCGCGCCTGATCGTCATCCTCAATGACAACGACATGTCGATTGCGCCGCCGGTCGGCGCGCTCTCAGCCTACCTTGCGCGTCTGGTGTCGGGGCGGACCTACCGATCGGTGCACCATACCGTCAAGAAACTGGCCAAGCTGCTGCCGCCATTCCTCGAGCAACGTGCGCTTGCCATGGAGGAATACGCTCGCGGTCTCGTCACCGGCGGCACCTTGTTCGACGAGCTCGGATTCTTCTATGTCGGGCCCATCGATGGCCACAACATCGACCATCTCTTGCCGGTGCTTATAAACGTACGGGACGCCAAGAACGGGCCGTTTCTCGTTCACGTCGTCACCAAAAAGGGCAAGGGCTACGAGCCAGCCGAAAAATCGGCCGACAAATATCACGGCGTCGTCAAGTTCGACGTGGCAACCGGTGCGCAGGCAAAGTCGAAAGCGGCAGCCCCCGCCTATACCAAAGTCTATGCACAAGCCCTCATCAGCGAAGCCAAGAAGGACGACAAGATCGTGGCCATCACGGCCGCGATGCCGTCGGGAACCGGGCTTGATCTCTTCGCCAAGGAATTTCCAGATCGTTGTTTCGACGTGGGCATCGCCGAGCAGCACGGCGTGACCTTTGCAGCCGGGCTCGCGACCGAAGGCTTCAAGCCGTTCGCCACTATCTATTCGACCTTTCTGCAGCGCGCCTACGACCAGGTGGTGCACGACGTTGCGATCCAGTCGCTGCCGGTGCGTTTCGCAATGGATCGCGCCGGGCTGGTTGGCGCCGACGGCCCGACCCATGCCGGCGCCTTCGATGTGGCCTATCTCGGCTGCCTGCCGGGCTTCGTGGTCATGGCGGCAGCCGATGAAGCGGATCTTGTCCACATGGTAGCGACGGCGGCCGCGATCGATGACCGTCCGTCGGCGTTGCGCTATCCCCGGGGCGAGGGCATCGGCGTGCCGTTACCGGCAGAAGGCAGGCCGCTCGAGATCGGGAAAGGACGCGTGCTGCGCGAGGGCACGAAAGTAGCGCTGTTCTCGTTTGGGGCGCGGCTCGCCGAGTGCTTCAAAGCTGCGGACGAGCTTGCGGCGCTCGGGCTTTCGACCACGGTCGCGGATGCGCGCTTCGCCAAGCCCCTTGATACCGACCTGCTGCTACGCCTCGCGCGCGAGCACGAGGTGCTGATCACGATCGAGGAAGGTGCCGTCGGCGGCTTTGCCGCTCACGTGCTGCAGGCGCTTGCGGTCAACGGCGTGCTCGACGGCGGCCTCAAAGTGCGCAGCATGATGCTGCCCGACGTGTTCATAGATCAGGATTCGCCGGCGGCCATGTACGCCAAGGCCGGTCTCGACGCCAAAGGCATTGTCACGACGGCATTCGAGGCGCTCGGCCAAAATCTGCGGGGCGAAGCGGTGAAGATAGGACGCGGATAGTCCGCGCGTCCGTTATTTGCCTTTGCGGGGGACCTTCTTCCCCTTCCGGCGGGCTTCCGATAGGCCGATTGCGATGGCCTGCTTGCGGCTTTTCACCTTTCTTCCGCTTCTACCGCTCTTAAGGGTCCCGCGTTTGCGCTTGCGCATTGCGCGCCGGACGTCCTTCGAAGCGCCGCGCGAATATCGTCGTGGCATTGTTCAACTCCGTACTGATCCAAGCTCGGCTTGCACCCGCTCTCGCGTCACAGCGAGCCGAGTAAATAACAGCCAAGCGTCGTTATTTGTTCCGGTACGCATACGCGCGACCTCGTTACGGTGGCGCCGCTCGTTTTCCCGCGATGACGACATATGACTCGTCGCATGCGCGTCGATCGGCTGCTCGTGGAGCGCGGGCTGTTCGAAAGCCGCGCTAAGGCGCAAGCAGCCATTGCCGCCGGCCGCGTGAGCGCCGATGAGCTTCGTGTCCACTGGCCATCAGAAGAAATTTCCGCCGATGCGGTGCTGCGCGCCGAGCCTGCACATCCTTACGTGTCGCGTGGCGGGTTAAAGCTCGCGGCGGCCCTCGACCACTTCCGGTCCAATCCCATATTCGACCCCCGCGGCCGCGTCTGCCTCGATGTCGGCGCCTCGACCGGCGGATTTACTGAACTTCTGCTCGCACGCGGCGCCCGGCGAATCTACGCCGTGGATGTCGGTCGCGGCCAACTGCATCGGAGCCTGCGCGCGCGAACGGAGGTCCTATCGATGGAAGGGACGGACATTCGCGTTCTCGATCCGGAGCGACTCGCCGAGCGTCCCGACTTCCTGGTCATCGACGTGAGCTTCATCTCGCTAAAGCTCGTGCTGCCGGCGGCGCTCGCACTGGCGCGGACCCCGGCGTGCGTGCTTGCGCTGATCAAGCCGCAATTCGAAGCCGGTCGAGGCCGCGCGAAACGAGGGATCGTGCGCGATCCGCTCGTTCACGCCGCGGTGTGCGACAACACCGCCGCCTTACTCACCTCGCACGGTTGGAAGGTCGCTGGCATCGTGCCCTCGCCCATTTCGGGCAGCGACGGTAATCGCGAGTTCTTCATCGCGGCACATTGTGGCTGACACGCCCGCTTGTTGCGCCTTTCTGTTGCCATAGCATCCGTTATGGTGCCGCGCCATGACGATGGAAACCATCACCGCGGCGACACGGGCAGCGCCGCTCGAGCGCGCAGTTTGGCGTGCCGAGATCATCGAAACGGTGAAGCTCGCGTGGCCCATTGCGCTGACCCAGCTCGGTCAGATCGCCATGATGACGACCGACCTCGCACTCATCGGGCGGCTGGGCGACGACGCCATCGCGGCCGTCAGCTTGGCACACCTGATTCTATTCTTCGGATTCGTGCTTGGCATGGGACCAGTTTCCGCGGTCGCACCACTGGCGGCGCAGGCCTTCGGCGCACGCGAACCTCGCATGGTCCGCCGCGCGCTGCGTGTGGGGCTGTGGGCCGCTGTGATGCTCGGCGTTCCCATCAATTTGGCGCAACTTTGGGGGGAGGACATTCTTATCGCGGTCGGCCAGTCATCTGCGACGGCGGCGCTTGCCGCCCGCTATCTAGCCGGATTGGCGTGGTCGATGATCCCGGCCTGGTGCTTCATCGCGCTGCGCAATTTCATGGGCGCGGTCAATCATCCGGAGCCCGCGCTATGGGTCACGCTCGCGGCCATCCCGGTCAACGGCCTGCTCGCTTATGCGCTCATCCACGGCGCCTTGGGCATGCCGCGTCTCGATTTGCTCGGAGCCGGTCTCGCGACCACGTTGGTGAATGTTGCCATGTGTACGGCTGTGATCTGGATTTGTTACAGCTGCCGCCCATTCAAAAAGTACCGCGTGCTCGGCCGATTCTGGCGGGCGGACTGGGAGCTGATGCGCAAATTGATTGCGATCGGATTGCCGATTTCCGGTGCCCTCATGCTCGAATGGGGGCTGTTCTCCTCAGCGGCGCTTCTAATGGGGTGGATCGGAACGACCGCTCTCGCTGCCCATCAGATCGCGTTGCAGGTCGCGACCATTCTGTTCATGGTGCCGTTCGGCATCTCGCTCGCCGCGACGGTGCGCGTCGGACACGCGGTTGGGCGCCGTGACCCAGTGGCAACGCGCAGGGCCGGCTTCGGTGCGATCGCGTTGGGGGCCGCCTTCATGGTCGTAATGACCGTTGTCGTCGCCGCATTGCGCGACGCGATCCCGCTGCTTTTCCTTGGCAGCCATGCGCCCGGAGATGCCGCGGTGGCGCGGCTTGCCGCGACGCTGCTGCTTATCGGCGCGAGCTTCTTCGTCACCGACGGAGTGCAAACAATTGCCGCGGGCGCATTGCGCGGGCTCAACGACACGCGTGTGCCGATGTTGTTTGCCGCGATCAGCTTTTGGCTGATCGGCTTCACCTGCGCCTGGGGATTGGCTTTCCCGGCTGGCTTGGGGGCAGTCGGAATTTGGATCGGTTTCTCCATCGCCGTCGCGACGTTTGCCGCACTGCTCGTTGCCCGGTTCCACGTACTGACGTTATCGGAGCACAGACCGCCAACGGCGAAGGACAGATAGGCGGAGGCTCATTCGTTCTCTGCGCGGTCTAGACGCATGTCCGATCGCCGGTTATCGAAACGCATGGCGGAGCGGCTTGTGATTAACCGGCTGGGCTCGCGCGGCGATGGCATCGCCGACACCGACGCCGGTACCATCTATGTACCCTATGCGCTGCCGGGCGAGGCCGCGGAGGTCGAACCTTGGCCCGGCCACGCCGACCGCCGCCATCTCATCAAGCTCGACGTCGCCAGCGCCGAACGCATTGCGCCGATCTGCCCGCATTTCGGGGTTTGCGGTGGCTGCGCGCTTCAGCATCTGGCGACTGCGCGCTATCGCGATTGGAAACGCGCTTTGGTCGTCGCCGCCCTCCAGCGAGTTGGAATCGACGTGCCCGTCGATGACCTGATCGACGCCCACGGCGAGGGACGCCGGCGCGCCGTATTGCACGCCCGGCGCAGCGCGCGCGACGTGCTCGAGGTCGGGTTTGCCGCGCTCAGGGCCCATCATGTGGTTGCGATCGACCGCTGCCCCATCCTTGCGCCGGCGCTCACTGGAGCGATCGAGATGGGCTGGGACATTGCCGAAGTGCTCGCCTCGACGCGCAAGCCGCTCGACATTCAGGTAACCGCGACCGATGTCGGCCTCGATGTCGACGTGCGCGGGTCTGGCCCATTGACGGCAGCGAAGACGATGGCGCTCGCCCGCGTCGCGGACCGCCGGAATCTTGCTCGGCTGACGTGCCATGGCGAGATTGTCGCGCAGCGGACACCACCTATGCTCACGATCGGCCCCGCCCAGGTCCTGCTTCCAGCGGGCGCGTTCTTGCAAGCGACGAGTGCCGGGGAAGCCATTTTGGCGCAGTGGGTGCTGGCGTACTGTGAGGGCGCCGCAACGGTGGCCGACCTGTTCTGCGGGGTGGGGCCCTTCGCGCTACGCCTTGCCAAGCGCGCCAAAGTCACCGCGGTCGACAACGACGAGGACGCAATCTCAGCGGTGCGACGCGCTGCGGCGGCAACACCCGGCCTCAAGCCGGTCGCGATCCAGCCGCGCGATTTGTTTCGCCGCCCCCTCGCGCGAACCGAACTCAAGCAATTCGATGCGGTGGTATTCGATCCGCCGCGGCAAGGCGCGGAGGCTCAGGCACACGAGCTTGCGGGGTCCAACGTGCCGACGGTGGTCGCGGTCTCCCGCAATCCCACCACCTTCGCGCGAGACGCCCGCATCCTCGTCGACGGCGGCTACCGTCTCGTGCAGGTGGCGCCGGTCGATCAATTCCTGTTTTCGGCACACGTAGAAGTGGTCGCCCATTTTAAAAAGTAATCTGCCCGAAATTCGACCCGTCTCCACGCGTCTGGAGCGAGCCACAGGTCAGCCAACGTGGATACGCTGCGAATGGCGCGGACCGATGCGCTGCGTTCGCGGTAACTGAGAACCCTTGCCAGCACGACCTGGTAGGATGCAGATTACAGAGCTTGGAAACGCTCCAACTGTCTTCCCGGCGCAACGGAATCGCGCTGAACAAGAGGAGCACGACGCCATGCGAATGCAGGAAATCGACATCCACGACTACGCGCGGCAGTTACTGGAGGCCCACGGCGACAAGGCCGTGGTCGAAGCCGCTCAAAAGGCTTGCGCCTTGGAACAGCAGGGCCAAAGCGAACAGGCCGAAACTTGGCGGCACATTGAAGCGGCGCTGAAGCTGATGCGTGGCCCGCACGAAAGCTGAGCCATCCGCTTCTGGCCGCGAACGGCATTGCCGCCGTGACGCTAAACGGCAGGCTTATGGCTGGCCTCACGGCCGGCACGAGAGACGTCTGCGCTGAACTGTTCGGGAGGGGCTGATCAGCGCATTGCAGCAGTGCTCCAAGCAACCGTCTCAGACGCGGGAGGAAACTCATGGCTCTCAATTGCGCCACGTCCCAAGACGTTCTCAAGACGATCAAGGACAAGAACGTCCAGATGATCGATTTGCGATTTACTGATTTGCCGGGCGTCTGGCAGCACTTTTCCGTCCCGCCAAGCGCGATCGATGCCGACACTCTCGAGGATGGCATCGGCTTCGACGGTTCCTCGATACGCGGGTTTCAAGAGATCCAGGAAAGCGACATGCTTGTCGTCCCGGATCCGACCACCGCTTTCGTCGACCCCTTCACTACGGCCACAACCCTGGTGTTGATCTGCAACGTCAGGGATCCCATCACCGGCCAAACCTATAGCCGCGACGCTCGCTACGTCGCCCAAAAGGCGGAGGTCTATCTCAAGAGTACCGGCGTCGGCGATGTCGCTTATTTCGGTCCGGAGGCGGAATTCTTCATCTTCAACGAGGTGCGCTACGGGCAGGGCATAAATTACGCCATGCATGAAATCGATTCAAAGGAAGGCACCTGGAACACAGGCACAAAGGAGGCCCCCAACCTGGGCCACAAGCCGCGCCAGAAGGAGGGATATTTTCCCGCTCCGCCCGTCGACAGCATGCAGGACCTGCGCAGTGAAATGGTGCTGACGATGGAGGCACTCGGCATCCAGATCGAGGCCCACCACCATGAAGTCGCGACCGCCGGCCAGGCGGAAATCGACATGCGCTTCACCAACCTCACGCGCATGGCCGACAACCTGATGATGTACAAATACGTGGTCAAGAACGTGGCCCGCAAGCACGGGATGACCGCGACCTTCATGCCCAAACCGCTGTTTGAAGACAACGCCTCGGGCATGCACGTTCATCAAAGCATCTGGAAGGGGAAGACTAACCTTTTCCATGGCACGCAATATGCCGAGTTAAGCGAGCTCGGCCGATTTTACATCGGCGGGTTGCTGAGACACGCCTGGGCACTGTGCGGGTTATGTGCGCCCACCACGAACTCGTATCGTCGCCTTGTGCCGGGTTACGAGGCGCCGATCAACCTGGTCTATTCGCAGCGCAACCGCTCTGCCTGCTGCAGGATTCCGATGTACTCGCCCAATCCGCGCGCAAAGCGCGTCGAGTTTCGCTCGCCCGATCCGTCATGCAACGGATATCTGGCATTCGCGGCAATGCTGATGGCGGGCCTCGACGGCATCCAGAATCGCATCGATCCGGGCAAGCCTATCGACAAGAACCTCTATGATTTGCCGCCGGCGGAGGCGAAGGAGGTAAAGTCGACTCCCGGCTCATTGGAGCAGGCGCTGGAGGCGCTCGAGGCCGATCACGCATTTCTGCTACGCGGCGATGTCTTCACCAAGGATGTGATCGAAACTTGGCTGAACTACAAGCGGGACAAAGAAATCGACGCCATTCGGCTGCGTCCGCATCCCTATGAGTTCCACCTTTATTACGATATTTAGCCACGCTATCAGTGCTCGTACGCATTTGGGGTGTAAGGTGCGGAGGGGCGCGATTTTCCATAAGTTCCCATATGCATCGGAGGGTGGCACGAGCGTCGGTGCCACTCCGAATGATACGTGCGACGGGTCAACAAGGAGAGCCGAGTGAATCAGTTGGTGGAATTTCTCTGCAAGGGTGAGCATCCGATCGAAGCGACTCTGCGGGAGAAAACGCGGGAGGCCATGAAGGAGGCCATCGCGAGGGGCCACGTTCCGATCAAGTTCACCGACACGCGCGGAGGAACTGAGCTCGTTGTCCCACTCGACCCGAGCCGCTCCGACCTACGCGCTATCGAGAATAAGAATGGCTCTTCCGAGATCAAACTCGTCGGAGATCTGACGCTTGATTATGTTCGGGTAACCTGTGTTGCCCGCATCGATCTTGCCACACTGCAGGGCGAAGGACATCTCGAAGTGCGGGAAGATTGACGCCAGCTCTGGCGCCCATTCTCATCCCGATCGCGCCTAATTGCCCCAGCGCTCCCGCCACATCTGCTCGCCGATCGTGCAGGAGATGCGCGGCGCCCTCGCTTGCACCGGCACCAGACCTCGCTGCTGCACAGGTCCTGCGATCTCCAGGACCAGTTTGGTGCGGGTCGCCTCCTTGAATTGCTCGCGCTCGCGGATGGGGATGACGAACGCGCCAGGACCGCCGATGACGCAGTCCTCGTAATAGATATCGAGATTTTCTATATCCATCGTGAACGCGTTGGGCCGCTTCAACATGATCGGCAACCCATTGATGGTAATGCCGGCAGCGAGCACGTCATCGCGCACGATCGTGACGAAGGGCCCGCTATTGTTGGCACCATCGCCGGACACATCGACGACACGCCGAAAGCCGCGATAGCCGCTGCCGTCGAACAGCGGCTTGGCAAAATTGAGCGCGCCGGAAATCGAGGTGCGCGAGGCGCGCCGGTAAGGTGCGCGCGCGATCTCGTTTGCGAAGGCGTCGGCGGCCTCCGGGCCGTCGATCAAGCGCCACGGCACGACGATCTTCTGGTCGTAGGGTCCCGCCCATTCGAAATAGGTGACCGCCACTTTGCCGTGCTGCCCGCCGCGCAACGCCTGCATGAAGTCGCGAGACGTGATGCCGGCGATATAGCCCTCACGCTGCAGCGCCTGTTCCTCCGGATCCATCGAGTAGGACACATCGACCGCAAGCACGAGTTCTACGTCGACCGGTATCGCGGCCGCATTGTTGTCCGCGAGCCACGGCGCCAAGTTCGGTGCCGCAGTGCCACTGACCGCCAGAAATGCGGCGGCGCCCGCGACGAGGATCGAGATCAACGATGCATGCATCCCTCTCTCCATCAGCGGACGACCTCCTCCGGGGTGCCCTGCCCAGCGCGACAGGCCGGGGCTTGCAGCCTACCCGTATCGCGGAGTTCTATCATCGATTGTCTCGGTCGACACGATCTCGATGCCAAAGCCTGCAAGGCCGATATAGGTGAGCTTGGCGGAGGCGAGCAAGCGGATGGACGTGATCCCCAGGTCTTTGAGGATCTGGGCGCCGAGCCCGACCTCGCGCCATTGCCGTGAGCGTGCAACCTCGGAGCCGGTCGAGCCCACTGGCGGAATGGCATGCGTGGGCACGCCGGCCGCCCCGTCGCGCAGGAAGACGATCACGCCTCGGCCTTCCTGCTTGAAGCGGTCAAGCGAGGTGTGGATCGAGGTCCCTCCGCCAAACACATCGCGGATGAGATCGGCGCGATGCAGCCGCGCCAGCATGTTCCTGCCGTCGCCGATGCGGCCGTAGACAAACGCCATATGCTGAATGGCATCGAACGGGGTGACGAACGCATACCCCGTCAGTGTACCGATCTTGCTTTGCACTGGAAATTCGCCGATGCGCTTGACCAGCTTGTCGCGCGTCTGCCGATAGGCGATGAGATCGGCGATCGAAATCTGCTTGAGCTTGTGGCGCTCAGCAAATGTCGTCACGGCCGGTCCGCGCATCACCGTACCGTCGTCGTTCATCAACTCGGCGAGAACACCGACCGGAGTCACGCCGGCCAGACGGCAGAGGTCGACGCACGCCTCGGTATGCCCGGAACGCATCAGCACGCCGCCGTCCTTCGCAACCAGCGGAAAGACGTGACCCGGACGTACGAAATCCCCCGAGCCGGCGTTGCCGTTGGCCAGCGCGCGCACGGTGTTGGTCCGCTCCTCCGCCGAAATTCCGGTGGTGAGTCCGTGACGCACGTCGACCGAAACCGTGAAAGCGGTGCCGAGCGGCGCGTCGTTTGCCGCCACCATTGGGTCCAGGTGCAGGCGTTTTGCCTCATCGGATGAGAGCGGGGCGCACACGATGCCTGACGTATGGCGGATGATGAAAGCCATTTTCTCGGGCGTACACCGGGAAGCGGCGACGAACAGATCGCCCTCGTTCTCGCGGTCGTCGTCATCGGTGACGACGACGATCTCTCCTGCGGCGAAGGCCGCCACCACCGCCTCGACGCGCTGATAGTTGTCGAGCACCTTGACTCACTCCACTCAGGCGCGGGCGAACGGCCACGGCGGCGTTTCGCCCAGCTGCCCGCGCTGACGCAAATAGTGATCGGCAAGCACGCATGCCACCATGGCCTCACCGATCGGCACCGCGCGGATGCCGACGCAGGGGTCGTGACGCCCCCTCGTACTAATCTCGGTCTCGGCTCCATAACGGTCGACCGTGCGCCGGGGGGTCAGGATCGACGACGTCGGCTTGACCGCGAAACGGCAGACGATCGGCTGCCCCGTCGAAATGCCGCCCAAGATGCCTCCGGCATGATTTGAGAGGAATACCGGCTTGCCGTCGTTACCGATGCGCATTTCGTCTGCATTCTCCTCGCCGCTCAGCGCAGCCGCTGCAAAGCCTGCCCCGATCTCGACGCCTTTGACGGCATTGATGCCCATCAAAGCCGCGGCGAGATCGCCATCGAGCTTGCCGTAGATCGGGGCGCCGAGACCGACGGGTACGCCGTCCGCAACGATCTCGATGACCGCGCCAACAGAGGAACCGCGCTTGCGGATTTCGTCGAGGTAGCCTTCGAAGAACTTCGCCTTCTCCGCATCGGGACAGAAGAACGGGTTGCGCTCTACCTCATTCCAGTTCCAGCGCGGGCGCTCGATGCTATGCTTGCCCATCTGGATCAGCGCGCCGCGCACCGTCATACCGGGCACGATCTTGCGCGCGATCGCGCCCGCCGCAACGCGCATGGCTGTCTCGCGCGCAGATTGACGACCGCCACCTCGGTAGTCGCGGATGCCGTACTTGGCATCGTAAGTATAATCAGCGTGTCCGGGCCGGTACTTGTCCTTGATTTCCGAATAGTCCTTCGCGCGCTGATCGACGTTGTCGATGACGAGTGCAATCGGCGTGCCCGTCGTCACCTGTTCGCCGGTGGTTTCGTCAGCGAACACGCCGGAGAGAATTTTCACCTGGTCTGGTTCGCGCCGCTGCGTGGTGAAGCGCGACTGGCCCGGCCGTCTTTTATCAAGATAGGGCTGGATGTCCGCCTCGGTCAGCGGCATGCGCGGCGGGCAACCGTCGACCACACAACCGATCGCGACTCCGTGGCTTTCGCCGAAGGTCGTGACCCTGAAAAGGTGACCGAAGGTATTGAACGACATGGGGTTCCACCCGCCGGCGTGTGGTAACCCGCGTGACCGCCGCGGTCAAATGGCGCCTAGGAAGCGATGCGCGATTGCGGCGATCAAGCGTACCGCGCGAGCCCATTTGCCGAAAAGACGTAGACCACGCCTTGGTCGATAGAATAGTGCGTGGCGTCCTGCGGCGGCGCGAGCCCGAGATGTGCGATCAAGGCGCGCGCGGTGCCGCCATGGGCGGCGACGACGGTATCCCTGTCGAGACTTTCGTACCACCGGCGTATTCGAACCGCTACTTGTGCATAGCTCTCGCCGCCGGGCGGCATGAAGCCCCACTTGTCGGATTCACGCGCGGCAACGACGTGCTGGTCCCGTGCTATGATCTCGGAGTAGGTCAGCCCTTCCCATTCTCCGAAGGCGATTTCGACAAGGTGTGCTTCGACCGCATAATGCGCGGGCTCGAGCCCGAGCGTCGCGCGCACAACCTCCATGGTCTTGCGGGCGCGCACGAGCGGGCTTGAGACGTAGTCGAAACTCTCCGGTGCGCGCTCATCGCGGTGAAACAGGTCCTGCAGGATCGCCGCGCAGCAAGCAGCTTGCGCGCAGCCCGCCGCGTTGAGCGGCACGTCGTGCCGCCCCTGCAGCCGTTGTTCGATGTTCCAATCGGTGAGGCCGTGACGAATGTAGTAGATGACCGGTCGTGACACGAGTTCGTCCGCCTCTCAGGCCGGGAACGGTATCCCCAGTCTGCACCAGCCCACGCACGGGCCGAGCGCAGCACGGCGGTGCCCCGCCCGCGTTAGGACGCCTTCCGCACCGCTTCGCAGCCGAGGCCGCATCGCTATCGTCATTCCTTGTCGACGACGATATCCGGCGCGTCGGGATGCTTCATTCCAACAATGTGATATCCAGCATCGACGTGGTGAATCTCACCGGTGACGCCACGCGACAGATCGCAGAGGAAATATACGGCGGTATCGCCGACCTCCTCGATCGTCACGCTCCGGCGCAGCGGCGCATTGTGCTCGTTCCATTTCAGAATGTAACGGAAGTCGCCGATCCCCGATGCTGCGAGCGTCTTGACCGGTCCCGAAGAAATGGCGTTGACGCGAATGTTCTTGTCGCCCAGGTCGGCGGCGAGATAGCGCACGGACGCCTCGAGCGCCGCTTTGGCCACTCCCATCACGTTGTAATGGGGCATCCATTTTTCGGCGCCGTAATAGGTAAGGGTGAGCAGCGCGCCGCCGCGCGGCATCAGCTTCTCCGCGCGCTGGGCCAAAGCCGTGAATGAGTAGCAGCTCACTAGCATGGTTTTGGAAAAATTATCAGGCGTCGTGTCCACGTAGCGCCCGGACAGCTGATCCTTGTCGGAAAAGGCGATGGCGTGCACGAGAAAATCGAGCGCGCCCCATTTCGCTTCGAGCGCCGCTAAAGCCGCATCGATCGTGCCGGGTTCAGTCACATCGCAATGGCCGATGACCAGTCCGCCGACGTCTCGGGCAAGCGGCTCCACGCGCTTCTTGAATGCGTCGCCTTGATAAGTGAAGGCAAGCTCGGCGCCCTCGCGATGGCAAGCCTTTGCGATGCCCCAGGCAAGCGACCGGTTGTTGGCAACACCCAGAATCAGGCCCCGTTTGCCGCGCAAGAGGCCCGATGCTTCCGGCATGATCTCCCTCGCTGGCCAACGACAGCGAGCCTCCCTATGGCACACGGCAAGAGCCCCCACAAGCAGCCGCACTTCGCTGCCACTTTGGCACCCGCGCCGAGGGAATATCGCTCCGGCCAAAGTGTTTGTCGGAGTGATATCAAGCGATAGGATGCGGTATCGAGACGTCCAAATTGGCGCTGCTTTGCGGCGCGTGGGAGGGAAAGCGCGTTGGGCGGATTCCGGCAAGCGATCGAGGCCGCGGTACCGGCATTGCGACGCTATGCGCGGGCGCTCACACGCAATGGCGAGCTTGCCGATGATCTCGTCCAGGACACGCTCGTGCGGGCGCTGAGGTCGGAGCACCTCTTTCATGGTGGCGACATTCGCAGCTGGCTCTACACGATCCTGACCAATCTCAATCGCAACCGCCTGCGCGCGCTGGCGCGGCGCCCGGCGCTGCAGTCCATCGACGACAACGATGCGCCCGAGCTGGCCGGACCGGAGGCTGGAGCGCGCGATATCGAGCGGGCGCTCGCGTCGCTTGTCGAGGATCAACGCTCGGCTCTGCTTCTGGTCGTGCTCGAAGGCCTCACTTACCGAGAGGTCGCTGAAGTGCAGGGCGTGCCCATCGGAACCGTGATGTCGCGACTCGCGCGCGCCCGCATGCAGATCAAAGCTTATCTCAACGGCGAGCGCCCGGCGCTCCGCCGAGTCAAGTAAGAGCAAGGAAAAAGATCATGATGGATGGAGACCCACGCGTCACCGAAGAGGAGCTGCACGCCTATGTCGACGGCGAGCTTGCGGCCGACCGCCAGCGCACCGTCGAGGCATGGCTTGCCTCCCATCCCGAAGATGCTGCTCGGGTCGCCCAGTGGCGGGCGCAAGCAGACGCTATCCGAGCGCGCTTCGGCGCGCTCGCCTCCGAGCCAGTCCCGGCACGCTTCGAGCTCAACAGGCTCGCCCGCCACGCACGCTCCTGGCGCGCGGTCGCGGCCGCAGCAGTGGTCGTAGCGTTTCTCTCGGGCGCGGTTGTGGGCTGGATGGCACACGGGGCATCGGCCTCGGCGCCAAGCCGGTTCGATACGTTCACCACACAGGCGCTCGATGCGCACAGAGTTTACGTGGTCGAGGTGCGCCATCCCGTCGAGGTCACCGGCGGCGAGCGGCCGCATCTGGTCCAATGGCTCTCGAAACGACTGGACTACGAGCTGCGGATTCCCGATCTCGAATCAAGCGGATTGAAGCTGGTGGGCGGACGCCTGCTACCCGGCCCGTTCGGCCCGGCGGCATTCTGCATGTATGAAGGGCCCTCCGGCGAGCGGTTTACCATCTACTATGCACGCACGGATTCCCCGCAGACCGCGATGCGCTATCGGGCAGGAGATCGCTTTGCCGCCTTGTACTGGGTCGAGCGCGGGCTCGCGTATGTGGTGAGCGGACCGCTCGACCGCGAGCGTCTGCTCAGTGTGGCGCAAGCGGCCTATGACCAGATCGACAAGGGAGCATCACAAGCCCGATAGCGGTCATCGCGGCGGCCGACGCGTCACCCGATGCCCCTTCTCGGGTCGTGGGGCTTGGTTTTGCGCCATTTGCGCATCAACTCTTCAAGCTCAGCGTCCGCGCCCTCGGGCAACACGATGCGTATGGCAACAAGCAAATCGCCCTTGCCTTCCTTCGCGGGAAAGCCCTTGCCTTTGAGGCGGAAGGTGCGCCCCGAGCTGGTGCCGGGGGGAATGGCGAGTTCGACCGCGCCATCAAGCGTCGGCACGCGCACCTTGGCGCCGAGCACCGCCTCGTAGAGCGTGACCGGAAGCTCGGCCCGCAGGTCGGCCCCCGTGCGCGCCAACAGCGGGTGTGGCGCGATCGAGACGGTGATCAGGAGGTCGCCGGCACGGCCGCCCGTGCCGGCGATCCCCTGCCCCTTCAAACGGATGGTCTGACCGTCGTTCAGCCCGCCGGGAATCTTTACCTCAACCTCGCGGCCGGTCGGCAGCTGCACGCGCTTGCTCGTGCCCTTGGCCGCTTCCGCCAACGTGATCGTCAACGCAGCAGTGACGTCCCGGCCGCTACGGCCAAAATCCTCCTCGAACTGGAAGCTGCCTGGTCGCCCTGAACGCGCCGCGCCGCCGAACGCCTCCTTCAAAACATCCTCGAGCCCGCCCAAACCTCCGAACCCGCGAAATCCTCCCCCACCGCGGCCGCGCGCGTGTTGAAAGCCGTCGGGGCCCCAGCTGAAGGTTTCGAAAACGTCCTCGGGCCGAAATCCACCCTGCCCCCGGCCGGAGCCGAACCCTTCAAAGCCCTGGAATCGCGGTTTGCCTTCCGCGTCGATTTCGCCGCGATCGAAGGCCTTTCGCTTGTTCTCCTCGCCCAGGATTTCGTAGGCCGCGTTCAATTCCGCAAAGCCCGCGGCAGCCTTCGGGTCGTGCTTGTTGGCGTCCGGATGCAGCTTCTTCGCTTGGCGCCGGAATGCACTCTTGATCTCCGCCGCGCTCGCGCTCTTCGATACGCCGAGGACCTCATACGGGTCACGCATTCTCAACTTCTCCCAGGCAACGCACCATTTGTCATGCCGGGCATTGCCCCAATTCTGTGGATTTCAATGTGGTGGGCGCGGGCCGGCAGCGCAATGAGGGAGCCGGAAGGGTCCAACAACCCCTGCGGGCGCGACGATCGCCGGACGCTTTGGGCCCGCGGCAAACATCACGCCGCCGGATGCGATCGGCGTCACGTTCCTCTATAACGTGCCGGACTAGGGAACTTGGCGAGAGTGACGGATACTCCGCAGAATGTCTGAATCGGTTCCGATAGAGCAGCCCGGCGGGTTATCAACTGGTGATTTCACCGACGCCGAAGAGCCGTTGCGGCTGTTTGCTGCGTGGTTCGAGGAAGCAAGCCGCAGCGAGCCACGCGATCCCACCGCAATGTCGCTGGCGACAGTCGATGCCGATGGACTGCCTAACGTCCGAATGGTGCTCATGAAGAGCTTCGGCGAGGCTGGATTCGTGTTCTACACCAATGTCGAGAGCCAAAAGGGACAGGAATTGGATCGAGAGCACAAAGGGGCACTGCTCTTCCATTGGAAATCGCTCAACCGGCAGGTGCGGCTGCGTGGTCCGGTGCAACGGATCGAAGACGCGGAAGCCGATGCTTATTTTGCGACGCGCCCGCGCCTTACCCAGATCGGCACCTGGGCCAGCAAGCAGTCGGCGCCGCTCGAGAGTCGCCACGCGTTCGAGAAAGCGATTGCCTTTTACACCGCGAAATTTGCCCTTGGGACCATCCCGCGACCACCGAATTGGACCGGCTACCGCCTGCGGCCGCTCTTGATCGAGTTCTGGCAAGAGCGGCCGTTCCGGCTGCATGATCGGCTCGAATTCCAGCGCGAAACGCTCGACGCACCCTGGCGCAAGACGCGGCTCTATCCTTAATGACATTGACCGGCCCAGCGCAGCCTGACCGCACAAAGCGCAGGCCCGAGCGGTTTCCCGTTTCGCCCGAACGCAAACCGCTCTAGCATTGCAAGCCTTTCGGGATCCATCTGCATGGCGACGACGCCGCACTCGAACCAGCCGCGCCGCGCGCTTCTGCTCACCGGAGCGAGCCGCGGGATCGGCCACGCCACGGTAAAGCGATTTTCGGCGGCCGGGTGGCGCGTCATCACCTGCTCGCGCCACCCCTTTCCGGAGAACTGCCCGTGGGAGATGGGGCCTGAGGATCACATTCAGGTCGATCTTGCCGATCCGGACCGAACCCTTCGCGCAATCGCGGAGATCAAGCAGCGGCTCGAGAACGGCGAACTTCATGCCCTCGTCAACAACGCCGCGATCTCGCCCAAGGCTGAAGCCGGTAAACGGCTTTCCTCCATCGATACAACGCTCGACGTTTGGGACCACGTATTCCGGGTGAACTTCTTAGCGCCGATTATGCTCGCGCGCGGGCTTCTGGAAGAACTCAAGGCCGCCAAGGGCTCGGTGGTCAACGTCACCTCGATTGCCGGGTCGCGCGTGCATCCTTTCGCAGGCGCGGCCTACGCCACCTCGAAGGCGGCGCTCGCGGCGCTCACTCGCGAGATGGCCGCCGACTTCGGTCCGCTCGGCGTGCGCGTCAATGCCATCGCGCCGGGCGAAATCGACACCACGATCCTTTCCCCAGGGACCTCAGAGATCGTGGCCCATCAAATTCCAATGCACCGCCTCGGTACGCCGGACGAAGTCGCCAAAATTATTTATGTGCTTTGTACGGAAACCTCGTCCTATGTGAACGGCGCCGAGATTCACATCAACGGCGGCCAGCACGTCTGACGGCCGAAGCCGGACATCGGAGCATGAGGCCCGCGGCGCTGCTTCAGCTCAGAGCCACTTCTTCCACTTGAAGAAGAAGTAGGGCAACGCGGCGGCGAGCAGCATGAGCGCGATCGCAACTGGATAGCCGAATCGCCAGTCGAGCTCAGGCATGTACCTGAAATTCATGCCATAGATCGACGCGATCAGCGTCGGCGGCATCAACGCCACAGCCGCGACCGAAAAGATCTTGATGACGTTGTTCTGTTCGATGGTGACCACCCCAAGCATGGCATCGAGCAGGAATTGGATCTTGTTGGAAAGATAGGCGGCGTGATCGGACAACGAGTGTACGTCGCGCTGCATTCCGCGCAGCTGCGCCCGCGGCTCTTTGGCCCAGCGCATGCTGTCGGCTTCGTTGGCAAGGTAGAGCAGCAGGCGTCCGATCGAGACCAGGCTCTCTCGCACCTTGGAAGCGAGGTCGCCTTTTTTCCCGATCGCCTTGAGAATTTCGTTATAGCTTCGGGTGCGATCGTCGGGTCCGGCTTCCGGCTCGAAAATGTCGTGCGAGACCTGATCGACCTCGGCGCCGATGCGCTCCAAAATATCTGCCGCACGATCGATCACTGCATCGAGCAGGTCCATCAGGACCAATTCCCCGGTCACGGCCGGCGAGCAAGTCCGGGCGAGCTTGTTGCCCACAATCAGGAACGGGCGCGGCTCGTCGTAACGGACCGTGATGAGCCGATGGCCGGACAAGATGAAGGTCACCGGCGTGGTCTTGGGCGCGGCCGTATCTGACTGGCACATCAGCGTCGCGGTCATATAACGGGCGCCGTTTTCCACATAGAGGCGGCTGGTGACCTCGATTTCCTGCATTTCTTCACGCGTCGGAATGGCCATGCCGACCTGACGCTCGACGATCTTGTCTTCCCCCTGGTTGGGATTGACCAGGTCGAACCAGACCGCGCTTTCAGGCAAAGCGGCATCCGACGTGACCTGCACGCGCTCAAGGGATGTGCCGCGCGGAACATAGACCCACAGCATGACCCCTCCGCCGACCCCGCATCCGAGCTCGCAGGCAAGCGATGCGCATTCCAGCCATCTGATTGCGCCACTGATGGCCCAATCACGGCTGTCCTTGCAAGGAGAATGAGCAGGTGGGGCAACGCCGCAGGCATTAGCGCTCTGCGGCTCGCGATCCAATTATGCTGGGAGGGGGACTGCTTGCGGGGCTGGCGGCGAGGCCCGCGCGCGATCAGGCCGCCTTCTCGGCGATCCACTCGTCCAAGCGGTGAACGACTGGTGCGTAGGCGGGGTTCTTGACCTCGCTCTGGTACGGCAGCGCGGCGGCAACTGCAGATATTCCGATTTGGCCATAGCGGCTGTCGAGATTCGGCTGGTCGCGGCGGGCGTTATCATTGAATTGCGCCGTATTGTTCTTGGTCATTTGCTACTCCGTGGGACTTCACTGGTTTGTCTGATTGGCGCGTTAGCGCGGCATCGAGATGACGAGCGACTGCGGCCGAAATGCGCAGCAAATTGTGTCCTATCGTGACATTTCAAAACAGAGCGTAAAGGGAAATTGGGCTCGAGTTCCTCACCGTGGAACACGGCAGGAGATGCACACGTGCACCCAGGCGCGGTCGCACCGGTGCGCCGGGCGCCAACATGGTAAACCCAAAGTTAAGACATTGCGCGTTAGAGTGGAGATGTTGGGGGCGGGAGAGGTTTCGACCGGCGGTCGGGAAGGCACATTTCCACAGCACCGGTCGAAACTGCGGCATTCCTGCAACAGGTTCCAACGACTGTCGAATGGGGGCGCTCTCGCGCTGGAACTGCGGGATTCTTTTGGTTACCTATTTGGCAGTTGGAGGACTCAAACGAACCGATTGGGGCCGCGCCGGGGAGCGCGACGGGGGCAGGTATGGCGGTACGGGGAGTCACATTGCTGTTGGCCGGTCTTCTGCTGGCCGGGTGCGTGCACGCGCAGGTGGAGCATGCGTCCGAAGCAAGCATGACGCTGCGTGACAAGAAGCTGCTGGCGAATGCCCCTTACGCGAAGGCCAGCATCCCGCAGGCGTACCAGCGCGCCATCGTCCGGTACCACCGGAAAGAAACGCCGGGTTCCATCGTCGTCGATCCCGACGCGCGTTATCTCTATTACGTGCTGCCGGACAACCAGGCGATCCGCTACGGCGTGATCGTCGGCGAAGAGGCGCAGTCCTGGTCCGGTGTCGCCAGGGTCGGCCGCAAAGAGGAATGGCCGGGCTGGACGCCGACCGAGAACGAGAAGCGGCGCCTCGGCCCGCTTCCGAGCTACGTCGAAGGCGGGCCAGCGAATCCAATGGGCGCTCGCGGCATTTACCTTTACTCCGGCGGCAAGGATACGCTGTACCGCATCCACGGCACCAATCAGCCGGAGTGGATCGGACATGCGATCTCGTCGGGCTGCATCCGCATGACCAACGAGGACGTGATCGATCTCTACACTCGCGTCAAAATGGGCTCGGTCGTCGTGATGTTGGGGGCGGGATCGGGGGGGTCGCGCTTCGCTGCGGCTGAGACCAACCGCTTTTGAGAGCTCGAGGGGGCTGGGAGCGGCGTCGGGCGAGAGCCCGGCGCCGTTTCATTTTGAGGGGCTCAGCCTTCCATCAGGCGTTCGTGCTTGACCCAGTCCAATGTTCGATCGAGCGCACGGCCAAGCCGGTCGAACAGCTCGTCGATCTCTGCCGGCGTGATGATCAGCGGTGGACAGATCGACACGATGTCGCCCATCAGGAAGCGAACGATCAGCCCTTCCTCTTCGGCGTAGCGCACCGCCCGCGGGGCGACGCCTGCCTTGGCCTCGAAAGAACGTTTGGTCTTCTTATCGGCGACCAGCTCAATACCACCGACGAGGCCGAGACCCCGCGCCTCACCAACCAGCGGATGCTTGCCGAGCGCGGCGAGCCGGGCCTGGAAATGCGGCGCCTTGCGCGCGGCCTGCTCAGCGATGCGCTCTCGCGCATAGATGTCGAGCGCCTTGAGCGCGACCGCCGCCGCGACCGGATGACCCGAGTAGGTGAAGCCATGGCCGAAGGTGCCGATCTTGCGGCTCTCATCCAGCATCGCCTGGTACGCCACCTCCGGAACCGTCAAAGCCGCCATCGGCACGTAAGCCGACGTCAGAGCCTTCGCCACCGAGATCGAGTGAGGTTCAAAGCCAAGCGCGGTACAGCCGAACATTGTTCCAAGTCGGCCGAAGCCGCAGATCACCTCGTCCGAGATCATGTACACGTCATATGCACGGCAAACCTTCATCACTTCGTCAAAGTAGCGTTTCGGCGGAACGATCACGCCGCCAGCACCCATCACCGGCTCCGCGATGAAAGCGGCAACCGTGTCCGGATCCTCTTTGCGAATGAGCTCATCGAGTTCGCCCGCCAATCGCCGTGCAAATTCCTCCTCCGTCTCGCCCGGCTGGGCGAAGCGGTAATGGTGTGGACAGCCCGCGTGCAAAATGCCGGCGAGCGGCAGATCGAAATCCAGGTGATTGTTCGGCAGACCCGTAAGCGAGGCCGCCACCACGGTCACGCCGTGATAAGCCTTTTGGCGGCTGATGATCTTCTTTTTTCTCGGCCGGCCGAGCGCGTTATTCATGTACCAGACGAGCTTGATCTGACTGTCATTAGCCTCGGAGCCGGAGGAGCAGAAGAACACTTTGGAGGTCGGGACCGGCGCAATCTCTTTGAGCCTTTCGGCGAGCTCGATCGCGGGATCATGGCTCTTGGCGGTGAAAAGATGGCCGAAGGAAAGCTTGCGCATCTGCGCCGCAGCGGCCTCGACCAGCTCTTCGTTGCCGTAGCCAAGCGCCGTGCACCACAGCCCCGCCATGCCTTCGATGTAGGCCTTGCCCTCGGTGTCATAGACGAACACGCCCTGGGCGCGCTCGATGATCAGTGGACCGGTTTCGCGTAGCGCCGCGAGATTGGTGTAGGGATGAACGAGAGTCTCAATGTCACGGACGGCAAGATTGGTGAGCGGGGGCATGATTTGGCTTCCGGTCTGCAGCGATATAGGCAGCGAAGCGAGCTGGCGTCAAAAGCCTCTGTAGTCGGGACAACTCACAGGCAGGTGTTTGCTGCACAACGTCAGCGAAATTCCCGCAAGCCGCGGAAATCCGTGCGAGAGGGGCACAAATCCGCGGCAAGCAGCCACCGATCCATCAGGCCCCTATCCGCTTCTCTTATGGCGCCTCAGCCGGACGTGGCGGTGGCAACGGCACCGCTTCCTCGCCGGGTTCGCGCACGTCCCACTGGCACATGCGGTGGCCGCCGCGGCGCTCGGCCAGGTCCAGGTGAACGTGATTCTCGTGATAACCATCGGAACCGGGGCCCAGCACGGTGGTGAAACGGGCACACGCGTTTTTCCGCAACCGTTCGCGGAAGTCCTTGGCCACGTGCGGATCGGTCAGCTCCATCACTGTGCCAGTGGCGAGTTTGAGCGAGCGGATGTCGAGCGCGTTCGCTCTGCCGTGCTCGGAAAGTCGCGCGCCGACGATGCGATTGCGGCCGCGGCAATCATAAGCCGAGAAGTTATCGATGCTCCTGAGCGCTCCGCCAAGGGAGCGCACGGCGGGCGCTACGTCCTCGCGTACCCAATGCACGATGGCCTCGGCAAAACTGCAGCGCAGTATCGCGTGCGGCGTCACCGCTACCTGTGTTTTGTCGACGAGCCAGATGGCCTCGAGCCGTACGACGTCGTTTACGTTGCACTCGCCGGGCCCGATCAGCGGCGGCAGCGACGGAGCGACGGCCAATTCAGCCGTGAGCCGCAGCCTGCAAGCGGAGGGCGCCGCCTCTTCCGTCACGCCGTCTGGCGCCAGCTCAGTCGTTGGAATCTGCGGCGGGCGCGGCCGCGGCAACGGGACAGCCTCCGCAGTCGTCAATCCGCAGAGAGCCGAGCCCACTAAAGCTGCAAGGAAGAGGAGCGCCGAGAGAGCTTTCACCATGGCGATATCGGCAAGGATTGCGACCTTATCGCGACCAAGTTCCATGCGGCCGGATTCGCAACGTTCGGATGAAGAACAGCTTCCGGCTTTCGCTGTAGCACCCGCGCAAGGAGAATAGCTACATTGGCGGAAATCGAGGACACGCGCGGGGCATGAGCCAGTTCGATGTCGTCGTGTGCGGCCTGGGCGCAATGGGGAGCGCGGCGCTTCACCACGTGGCGCGCAGGGGCAAGCGGGTGCTTGGCATCGAGCGTTATGCACCCGGCCATGACCGCGGCTCATCCCATGGCGCGACACGCATCATTCGACTTGGATATTTCGAGCATCCATCCTACGTCCCATTGCTCCGGCGCGCGTATACGCTGTGGCGCGAGCTCGAAGAGGCCACTGGGCGGAAGCTCCTTTACACCGCCGGCATCGCGGAGATCGGGCTGCCCAACAGCGCCCTGATCAAGGGAACGCTGGCCTGCGCCCAGATGCACGGTTTGCGCCACGAGGCGCTCGCAGCACCGGAGCTGATGCGCCGCTTCCCGGTCTTCAGGGTGCCGCCGGACTATGTCGCCGTGCTTCAACCGGATGGCGGGATTCTCCAAGCCGAGGCGTGCGTTGCGGCGCAGCTCGCGCTGGCCACCAAGGCGGGAGCGGAAATCCACAGCGGCGAGACCGTGGGAGCCGTCGAGTCGCGCGCAGACCACGTGCGGGTCGTTACCGACCGCGGCAACATCGACGCAGGAGCTGCAATCATCGCAGTAGGCCCGTGGGTGAGATCGCTGCTGCCCGGGCTCGCCGCTCCGCTGCGGGTGACGCGCGAGGTGATGGGCTGGTTCGAGCCGACCGATGTGCGATCGTTTTCTTCCTCGCGCCTGCCCGTTTTCATCATCGAGAGCCGGCATGGCATGCACTACGGGATTCCACCCCGCGAGACGATCCAGGCCGGTATCAAGATCGCCAAGCATCATCACCGTAACGAGACGGTTGACCCGGACGGCTACGACAGAACCGTTTCCGCTGAAGATGAGGCCTTGATTCGCGCGGCGCTCGCCGATCATCTGCCGGCGGCAAACGGTCGGCTCATCGCCGCCAAAACGTGCCTGTACACGATGGCGCCGGACGGCCATTTCCTGATCGATCGCTTGCCCGGCGCAGCAAATATCATCGTCGCTTCGCCGTGCTCCGGTCACGGGTTCAAATTCGCGCCGGTGATCGGCGAGATTCTCGCCGACCTCGCGACCAGGGGTGCCACCCCCCATGATATCGCGCGATTCTCGCTCGGGCGCTTTGGCTAGCCGGGAGGACAACCCGCAGATTCTCCGGTTGCGCGGCCGCAGCACGCCGGTAACCTTGGAGCGATGGCCGAGCGAGATCCGCTGCTGGCGGAGACCGCCGAGCCGGCGCGGTCGCGCCTTACGCGCGCGGAACAAAAAGACGAGTGCATACGAGGAAACACCATGCTCGGACTGATGCAGAACTGGCCGCTTCTTTGCCATCGCATCATCGACCATGCCGCGGCAAACCACGCCGAGCGGCCGATCATTTCCCGCTCGATCGAAGGCGCGCTTCACACGACCACCTACGCAGAGGTGCGCGGACGCGCCCTGCGCCTGGCAAAACGGCTGGACAAAGAGGGCATCCGGCTCGGCGATCGTGTCGCGACGCTGGCGTGGAACACCTGGCGCCATCTCGAGGCGTGGTACGGCATCATGGGAATTGGTGCGATTTATCACACGGTCAATCCGCGGCTGTTTCCCGATCAGATCGCCTGGATCGTAAATCACGCCGGGGATCGCCTGATGCTGGTTGATCTGACATTCGTTCCGCTGTTGGAAAAACTCGCCGACAAGCTGTCCAGCATCGAACGCTTCGTGGTGCTTTGCGACGGCAAGCACATGCCACAGACCTCACTGAGGAATGCGGTGCCTTATGAAGCCTGGATAGCCGAAGTCGATGGCGATTTTGCCTGGAAGACGTTCGATGAGAACACCGCGGCGGGCATGTGTTACACGTCAGGAACGACGGGAAACCCAAAGGGCGTCCTCTACTCGCATCGGTCCAACGTCCTGCACGGGCTGATGGCCAACACCGCCGACATGAAGGGCTATTCGTCCCGCGACGTGGTGATGCCGGTCGTGCCCATGTTCCACGCAAATTGCTGGGCGATCATGTTTGCGGCGCCGATCGCGGGCGCATCCTTGATTATGCCCGGCGCCAAGCTCGACGGCGCCTCGGTCTTCGAATTGCTCGACCGCTACAAGGTCACCTGCACCGCCGGGGTGCCGACGGTGTGGCTCATGCTGCTGCAATATCTGGAAGCGACGGGCAACAAGCTGCCCCACCTCAAGAAAGTCATCATCGGCGGCTCGGCCTGTCCGCGCGCGATGGCGAAAACCTTCCAGGACGTTTACGGCGTGGAGGTGATTCACGCCTGGGGCATGACCGAAATGAGCCCGCTCGGGACCGCCTGCACGCTCAAGCCCGAATACGCCGCCCTCGCAGGCGAGGCGCGGCTCGACGTTCAGCAGAAGCAGGGGCAGACGCCGTTCATGGTGGAGATGAAGATCACCGATGATGCCGGCAGGCGGCTGCCTTGGGACGGCACGACATTTGGCCGACTCAAGGTGCGGGGGGCGTGCGTGGCACGCGCCTACTACAAGGAAGAGAGCGATTTGCTCGACGAGGAAGGGTTCTTCGATACCGGCGACGTCTGCACCATCGACTGCTATGGCTACATGCAAGTGACGGACCGCGCCAAGGACGTGATAAAATCGGGCGGCGAATGGATTTCCTCGATCGACCTCGAGAACCTCGCCATTGGCCATCCCAAAGTCGCGGAAGCGGCCGTCATCGGCGTCAAGCATCCGAAATGGGACGAGCGGCCTCTGCTCGTCATCGTCCTCAAGCAAGATCAGTCGGCCACCAAGGATGAGATCTTGACATTCATGCGCGGAAAAGTCGCTAAATGGTGGATGCCCGACGAGGTCGTTTTCGTCGACGAGATCCCGCATACTGCAACCGGCAAGATCCAGAAGACCGTGCTGCGCGAGCGGTTCAAGGATTTCGTGCTGCCGACCGCCGTCGCCGCACAGTGAGGCGGTTTTCCCGTACTCGTGGCGTCATCGATTGCGGAACCCTCGCATTCTCCCAGCCCGATGCGGTAAGGTTGTCTTTCCATCGCCGCGGTGTCCTCCAGGAAGCCAGCACATGACCACTTTCGATGCGACCGTGTGCACGGCGCAAGCGAGCATTGTCTGCTCGGCTTCGTGAGACAGATCGATGGCGCGCCGCTACATCCCTTCCGAGCCGGCCTCGCGGCTCGCCATTTGGGCGCGGCGCCTGGCCTTATTCGCTCTCGTGGCCTCGCTGCTCGCGATCGGCTTCGTGCGCTGGAGTCCGTTCGAAGAAATCCGACCCGCGCTTGCGACCTTCGCAGGGGCGCTCACCATTGCCGTCGTTGCGCTCCTGCTCGCCTTCGCCGCCTTCGTCGTGATCTGGGTGGAGGGACTGAAGGGCCTTGGCGCCGCGGTATCGGCGATGGCAATCTCGCTCGCGCTCCTCGCCTATCCCGCATATCTCGGTATCAAGGCATATCAACTGCCTTGGATCTACGACATCACCACCGATCCGATCGATCCGCCGCGCTATGAAGCGCTGGCGCGGCTACGCGGCCGCGACGCCAACCCGATCACCTACCCGGGCCTCTATTCCGCCGACCAGCAACGCACCGCCTATCCGGACATTGGGCCGCTCGGAACGAACGCGTCGGCGCAGGCGGCCTATGACGCCGCGCTCGCGGTCGTCAACAAGCGCAAAGATTCGTTTGCGGCCCCCTACTGGCGGCTCATTGATGCGCGCCCGCCGCTGCCGGGACGCCGCGAGGGCCGGATTGAGGCGATTGTTTATTCGTCAGTCATGGGTCTTCGCGATGACATCGTGATCCGCGTGCGGGGTGAGGGCGACGGCGCACGCATCGATGCGCGCTCTTCCTCGCGCTATGGCTCTTTCGATTTCGGCGCCAATGCCGGGCGCGTCCGCAGTCTGATGAACGATATCGAAGACGCAATCCGGACACAGAGGCCGGAGCGGCCGCCGCCTGCACCGCCAGCCTTCGGAAAAAAGAAGACCCCTCTCCTCAAGAAGGACCGGAGCAAAGGTGATACTCAGCGCGTCCGGTAGCGACCCTCGATCGAGGGCTCCCCCTCGGTCACGACTAGTCCACGCGCGGCCAAATCCTCCAGGTGTGCGAGAACCGACAATCCCGCCGCTTTGACGAGCCGCGGGTCGAGCCCGATGTAGATCCCGCGCACGAGGGTTGGAATGTCGGCTTCGCCTCTGGCCAGCCGGCGCAGGATCGCGGCCTCGCGATCTTGGCGATGTTGAATGTACTGCTGCACGAAGCGCGGCGCCTCGCGCACCACGCCGCCGTGGCCCGGCAGATAAATCGGCTCCGATCGGCGTGCGAGCTTTTGCAGCGAGGCCATGTAATCGCTCATCGCCCCATCCGGCGGCGCGACGACCGGGGTCGACCACGCCATGACGTGATCGCCGGAGAACAACAGATCGGCCTCCTTGAAGGCAAAGGCCATGTGGTTGGCGGTATGGCCGGGCGTTGCCACCGCTTCGATCGTCCAACCCGAGCCGGTTACGACCTCGCCGTCGGCGAGCGTTCGGTCAGGCCGGAACTCGGTATCGTTGCTCGCATCCATGCGCGGTGCCTCGCCCACGTGCAGGGGACGCGCCGGGCGGTGCGCTCCTTCGGCGAGCACCAAGGCTCCAGTCGCGGCCTTGATCGGCGGGACGGCGGGGGAATGATCGCGATGGGTGTGGGTAACGAAGACATGGGTCACCGTTTCCCCACGCACCGCCTCGAGGAGCGCTGCGATGTGTGTCTCATCAAGGGGACCGGGATCGATGATGGCGACTTGGCCTCGTCCCACGATATAGGACACGGTCCCCTTGAACGTGAATGGCCCGGGATTGTTGGCGAGCAGTCGCCGCACGCCAGGGACCACCTCGTCCACCGTTTCGGGCGGAAGATCAAAGCTTCGGTCAAACGGGATCTCGGCGCTCATCCGAAGCGAGCGCAAATGGGGCACCGGCGACCGCGCCAGCGCAGGTCAAGATCGCAATCCAATGTCGAGCGGCCAGTTCGCGTCAGCCGAGCTTGCGCCCGATGATGTCTTCGCAGCGCAGGTCGGCTTCCTCGCCGAGATAGAGCGCCCCCGACATGGCGGCCCGCATCCGGTTCGAGGGCGCCCCGGCCGTTCCCCAGCGATCCGGCATAGGCATCATTTTCTGCCAGTAGTCGGGACCCTGTGGAACATGGGTGGCATCGTCGAGCTGATCGAGCTCGGTGGTGTATTCGGCGACGAAGCCATTGGGCTCGATGAAGTAGGAGAACACATTGCTTCCCGGTCCATGCCGGCCAATGCCCCATGCAATGTCGAAGCCGTTCTGTGTGACGCGGCCGGTGCCGCGCATCAGTCCGTCGATATTCGGCAACTCGTAGGCGACGTGATTGAGCGAGGGTCCATTGTTGCGGAAGATCGCCACGCTGTGGTGATCCGCGCTGCAGCGCAAGAATTCCATCATGTGCGTCGTATCGGAGAGTTTGAAGCCCAGCACGTCGATGAAGAACGGGATCTGATCGTCGGTGCGCGCGCTGTTGAGGACGACATGACTGATCTTGGTCGGCCGCGAACGATCGAGAACGACGTTCGGGTGCTGCACGCGATCGGATGATATGCTCATCGGCAACCCGTCGGGGGTCCGGAACCGAAAGCCATAGCCGCCACCGGCGCTGCGATCCAGCGGCGCCGGGTCGCCCTCGACCTCCACTCCGTAGCCCCTCGCCTTCGCGCAGAGTGCATCGACCGCCGCGCGGTCGTTGGCGGCGAAGTGCACGCCCAGCAGAGCCGGCTTCGGTCGCTGCCGAATGGTCAGCACGTGATGCTCGCCGCCGGTGGCGCGAAAATGCATGCAGTCGCCCTCGGCGCCGACTTGTTCCAGCGCCCATACCTTTGTGTAGAACTCCGCCGACTGATGGAGATCGCGAACGCCGAGCTCGACGCTGCGAACGCCGGTAACCCTATTTGTCATGGTAGTGACCTCTTGCCGTCGCTTGGCCCCGGAATTTCGCACAGTCCGATGCAAAGGGCTAGGGCCGCACCGCCCGATCGGGCGACCGAAACGCCGATCAGAGTTGCGCCAGCCGGGGCATCACCTCGCTCCGGAACAGCGCGAGCGAGTAGCCCGGATTGAGCGCCGCGAAATCCGGGGCAACTACGCCCGGCTGAAATAGCTTTCCCGGGTTTCGCTTCGCTCAACCCGGGCTACGCACCGAGTAGCACAATCAAAGCCGGGCGAGATCGGGCATGACTTCGCGCGAGAACAGCGCGAGCGAGCGCAGCGCCTGCTCGAGCGTCATGGCGCCCAGAAACAGGTAGCTAAGCAGATAGTTGACCCCGAGCTCGGCCACCTGCCGTTCGATCTCCTCGCGCACGCGCTGCGGCGTGCCGGCGATCACCGATCCGTCGGCCACGCAGTCTTCGAATGTCGCGCCGCGCGGCACATTGAGGCGGGACGCCGGGCCGCTTACGCCATGCTTGTCACGCAGCCAATTCAAATGCGCGAGATGAAGCTCCATCGAAGGCTTCCCGAACCGCTTTGCCTCCTCCTCCGTCTCGGCGACGAAGATGTGGCGCAGCACGCCGATGGCCACGCCGCCGGAAAACTCCGCCTTGGGCTGGGCCGGCCCGCCCCGCTTTGCGAGCGCCTGCCTGAAGGCGTCAATATTGGTCTTGGCGAAAGGTGTCGGACCCAGGCTCACGAAATGCATCCCGTGTTCCCCCGCCCAGGTGGCGCCGGTCGTGTTGGAAGAGCCGTACCAGAAGGCGGGATGCGGCTGCTGCAGCGGGCGCAAGGCGATGGGCACATCTTCGTATTGGTAGTACTTGCCCGAGTAATTGAGCGTGTCGGTCGTCAGGCCCGCGCTGATGCAGTTGAAGGCGTCGATGAAGATGGTCCGTGATTCGTCGTGGTCGATCTTGTGATACTTGAGTTCGAATGGCGACACGCCGCGTCCGATCCCGATCTCCAATCTCCCGTGGCTCAAATGGTCGAGGATACAAATCTCTTCGATCAGGCGCAGCGGCGAATAGAGCGGGAGGAGGTAGACGAGCGGGCCGAGCCGCATGCGCTGGGTCGCGCGCGCCACCGCGCCGAGATAGACGCCGGGCACCGGCACCATGTTGAGCGGCGTGGCGTGATGCTCCGCCACATGCAGGCAGTAGATGCCGGCCTCCTCCGCGGCCCTGACGAAGGCGAGCCGCTCGTCGAAGAGCGTCGCGAGCGGCCGCTTGCCGTGCTCGACGTGGTCGAAAAGTCCGATTTGCATCAAGGCCTCGGCGGGCGCATAGGCGCTCAGTGGATTTCCGGCTCGGGAATCTGCCCCCTGCCGGCGAGGAAATCGAAATCGCAACCTTCGTCGGCCTGACCGATATGGGCTGAGAACATGGCGCCGTAGCCGCGGACGTAGCGCGGTGCAGGCTGCTTCCAGGCGGCGCGGCGGCGGTTGAGCTCCTCCTCGCCGACGTGCAGATGGATGCGGCGCGCCGGCACGTCCACCTCGATCGCATCACCCGTCTCGACGAACGCCAAAGGCCCGCCGATGAAGCTCTCGGGCGAGACGTGAAGGATGCAAGCGCCGTAGCTCGTACCGCTCATGCGTCCGTCCGAGATGCGCACCATATCGCGCACGCCCGCTTGCACCAGCTTCTTCGGAATCGGGAGCATGCCCCATTCCGGCATGCCAGGCCCGCCCTTGGGCCCGGCGTTCTTGAGCACGATGACATGGTCCGGCGTGACGGCGAGATCGTCGCGTTCGATCTCGCGCGCCATGTGATTGTAGTCCTCGAAAGCGAGGGCGGGGCCCCGATGCTTGAGGAACCGTTGGTCCGCCGCCGCCGGCTTCATCACGCAGCCGCGCGGGGCGAGATTGCCAGTGAGAACGGCGGTTGCGCCTTCCGCATAGATCGGATCGGCGGGCGAATGGATGACGTCGCGCAAATGGATCTCTGCGCCGTGGATATTTTCGGCGAGCGCCTTTCCGGTCACCGTCAGGCAGGAAA